>ERZ772865.940-NODE-940-length-31306-cov-10.107389_pt1 | contig 31306 bp, 16 predicted proteins | sample MGYA00512133_ERZ772865 | MGnify/ENA primary metagenome ERZ772865 (study PRJEB29015, sample SAMEA2737722) | human gut metagenome | biome: human gut; feature: human-associated habitat; material: faeces | place: China | collected 2012 ...
CCAGAGCATTCAGGAAGCACGCGAAAAAGGATACATTGAAACCATCTTCAAACGCAAACGCTATCTGCCGGACATCAACTCCAAAAATGCAGTCGTCAGAGGGTATGCCGAACGAAATGCAATCAATGCCCCCATTCAGGGCAGTGCCGCCGATATTATTAAGGTAGCCATGATACGCATATACCAGCGCTTCCAGGAAGAAGGTATCCGCTCGAAAATGATTCTCCAGGTACACGACGAATTAAACTTCAGCGTCTTGCCGGAAGAAAAAGAAAAAGTGCAGCAAATTGTGATAAGCGAAATGGAGGCTGCTTACAAAATGAAAGCTCCACTGCGTGCTGACCATGGTTGGGGACACAATTGGCTGGAAGCACACTAAGTCATCCAAATTGTTAACCAATGTTTAATTAGTGACATTTTGCTAATTTGTCGCATTTTTTTGCCGGAATGCATACAACATATCAAAGCTTTTACTACATTTGCACCGTCAAAAAGAACAAAACGTAAGTAAAACCTTAAAATTAGAAAGATATGAAAAAGATGAATTTAGCAAAGTGTGTAGTTGTTTTAGTTATAACTTTTGTTGCAAGCTTGTCAACTTATGCTGCTAAAATGAATAACAACCTGATTTACAATGCGCAAGAAGTTAACGGATTGAAAGTTGCAGAAACTGTATACAAGAAAGACGGTAACATGCTGACAAACTACATGAAGTATAACTACAAATACAATGACAACAACCAGATGACTGAAAATATGTCACAGAAATGGAATGTAAACAAGAACTGCTGGGAAAACGATTTGTGTATCCGTTATACATACGACAACAAGAGTGTAACTACAGAATACTACAAATGGAATTCCAAGAAGAATGATTTCATTCTGATTCCTGAAATGACTGTTACAATGGACAAATGATTAAATAAGAAAATTCATAAACTCTCTTTTACAAAAGAGGCACTTCGTGATGAAGCGCCTCTTTTTTTATTTTCCACCGACGAAGTCTGCCAAAATTGCCGCTCATTCTGTAGAAGAATAGGCAGGAACTTAAAAAATAACTATCTTTGCAGAGAATTAGAGTATTATGCATCTGAAAATAGATTAAAAACAAACTATAAATTATGGCATTACAATGTGGTATCGTCGGTTTGCCAAACGTGGGAAAATCGACACTTTTCAACTGCTTATCAAACGCAAAAGCCCAGGCGGCCAACTTCCCGTTCTGCACCATCGAGCCCAATGTGGGCGTGATTACGGTGCCCGATGACCGTCTGAACAAACTGGCCGAGCTGGTGGACCCCGACCGTATAGTGCCCACTACCGTGGAAATTGTGGACATTGCCGGACTGGTGAAAGGGGCCAGCAAGGGCGAAGGGCTGGGCAACAAGTTCCTGGCCAACATTCGTGAAACGGATGCCATTCTGCACGTGCTGCGCTGCTTCGACGATGAGAACGTGACGCATGTGGACGGCAGTGTGGACCCGGTGCGCGACAAGGAAATCATTGATACGGAACTTCAGCTGAAGGACCTGGAAACCATTGAAAGCCGCATTCAGAAGGTACAGAAACAGGCGCAGACCGGGGGCGACAAGGTGGCCAAGCAAACGTATGAGGTGCTGGTTCGTTACCGTGAGGCGCTGTTGCAAGGCAAATCGGCACGTACCGTGCAGTTTGAAACGAAAGACGAACAGAAAATAGCACACGAACTGTTCCTGCTCACCTCGAAGCCGGTGATGTATGTGTGCAACGTGGACGAAGCCAGTGCCGTAAGCGGCAACAAGTACGTGGAGCAGGTGCGTGAGGCAGTGAAAGAGGAAGGTGCTGAAATCCTGATTGTAGCGGCCAAGACGGAAGCCGACATTGCCGAACTGGAGACGTACGAAGACCGCCAGATGTTCCTGCAGGAAGTGGGGCTGGAAGAGTCGGGCGTGAGCCGGCTGATACGTGCGGCCTACAAGCTGCTGAACCTGGAGACGTACTTCACGGCCGGAAAGATGGAGGTGCGTGCCTGGACGTTCCACAAGGGATGGAAGGCTCCGCAGTGTGCCGGTGTCATCCACACGGATTTTGAAAAGGGATTTATCCGCGCGGAGGTCATCAAGTACGACGACTTTATCCACTATGGCTCGGAAGCTGCCGTACGTGAGGCCGGAAAGCTCAACGTGGAAGGCAAGGAATACGTGGTGGAAGACGGCGACATCATGCACTTCCGTTTCAACGTATAATCAACTTATTTATCAAGCACGGGCTTACACGCTCCGTGCTTGTTTTTCTTTATAACTTTTTTCACCATGAATTATCTCATCATCGGAACGGGCGGTGTAGGAGGATGCATCGCCGGCTTTCTGGCACTGGCAGGCAAGGACGTGACCTGCATTGCCCGCGGAAAGCACCTGGAAGCTATCCGCCGACAGGGGCTGCACCTGAAGTCGGACCTGAAGGGGGAGCATTTCCTCCCCGTAAAGGCATGCACCGCAGAAGAATATCAGGGAAAGGCGGATGTCATCCTGGTGTGCGTGAAAGGCTATTCCATTGACTCCATCCGCCCCGTGCTGGAGCGTGCGGCTACCCCCGACACCCTGGTCATCCCTATCCTGAATGTGTATGGCACGGGGCCCCGCATCGGCCGCCTGGTGCCTTCTGTCAAGGTGCTCGACGGGTGTATCTACATCGTGGGCTTCGTATCGGGCGAAGGGGAAATCAGTCAGATGGGCAGCATCTTCCGCCTGGTGTTCGGTGCGCGTCCGCAGCAGCAGGTGGCTCCAGAACGGCTGGAGAGGATTGCCGGTGAACTCCGCGAGTGTGGTATCAAAGTGGACGTGTCGGACGACATCAACCGGGATACGTTCATCAAATGGTCGTTCATCTCGGCCATGGCCTGCACGGGTGCCTATCACGACGTGCCGATGGGCGAGGTGCAGCACGAGGGTGAGGTGCGCGACACGTTTGTCGGCTTGTCGCGTGAGAGTGCACAGATTGGGGAGAAACTGGGCATCGCCTACCCCGGCGACCCCGTGGCCTACAACCTGATGGTGATTGACAAGCTCGACCCGCACAGCACGGCTTCCATGCAGAAGGACATTGCCCGGGGGCATGAGTCGGAGATTCAGGGTCTGCTGTTCGATATGATTGACCTGGGCGCACAGTTACACATTGACATGCCTACCTACCGGAAGGTGGCGCAAAAATTCCAGCAAGCATGAAGCATCTTATCGATATTGACACCTGGGAGCGGAAGGAGAACTATCTTTTCTTCCGCGATTTCCATAATTCCTGGATTGCCATGACCAGCGAAGTGGACTGCACAGAGGCGTATGCGGAAGCGAAGGCACAGGGCCGTTCCTTCTTTCTGTATTACCTGTACGCCATTCTTCGTGCGGCGAATGAAATCAAGGAGTTCCGTTACCGGTGGGACAAGCACGGGCAGGTGGTCTACCACGATACGGTAGACATCACGACGCCCATCGCCGTGCCGGGAAAGACATTCTACACTGTTCGCATTCCCTGGAACAGTGATTTCAAGGCTTTCTACGAGGAAGCCCGGCGCATCATCACTTCTATCCCGGAGGACGGAGACCCGTACGGCACCGACAAGGAGATTGCGGCTCAGGGCGATTTTGACGTCATCCTGCTCAGTGCCACGCCCAAGCTGTACTTTACTTCCATCTCTTACACGCAGTATGCCCCGGGCCATCCGCTGGACTATCCGCTGATGAATGCGGGCAAGGCGGTGACACGTGAGGGAAGACTGGTCATGCCCATTGCGCTGACCGTAAGCCACGCCTTTGTAGACGGGGCGCACATCTCACTGTTCTTCGAGAAGGTAGAGAAGTACCTGAAGGAAAGATAAACAAACGCTTCATCAATATGCGTAAAACGCAGGGTTCTGTTCTACGTTTCCCACGGCGGAACCCTACGTTTTCCACAAGAGAAACCTACAGTTCGGGGCCGAGAAACATAAGGATTCCGCACAGAAAACCTAAAACATACAAGCACACCCTTATATCTATACAATAATGTTTTTGACTTCCCGCTTTTTGTGGCTTAATTTGCTTCTAAAGAATATTGTTATGAAAAAGAGAACAAGCTGGTTTCTGTCTGTAGCCGTCACTGTCATCGTACTCATGGGGGGCGGTTACGCGGCGCTGCGGCATAGCCGGACGCAGGTGCATGCCCTTATCAATCAATCCTTGCAGGAAGCCGAACGCCTTCACTACAACGACCGTCTGAATGCGTTCAGCAGGAACCCGCACATCTACGTAGACCCGGCCCTGAAGGCTTATCTTTTCGCGCCCGTCTCCAGCCGGAAAATCAAAAGCTATACGCTCCAGACTACAGAAGGGAAAACCACTTACCTGTTCAAGGACAGCATCCCGGAAGAGAAAGCCCGGAAACTGCTGAACGAATACCTGCTGGCAGACATACAGCCTGTCAGGGTGGAGGAAGTGAACCGGTTGTTTCAGGAACAGCTCGAGAAAAAACATGTCAGCGGAACGGCGGGTGTGTTTTATTCCGACAAGTCGGCCCGCACCCGCACACGGGCAGGCATCTTACCCACGTCCTCAGCCTATAAGACTCCGGTCTGCTCGCTCGACCTGACTCACAGCCTGCAACTGCAAGGGTGGGCGGACTACGACTGGCTGACCTTACTCCGCCATATCCACGCGGGCTTTTACGGGCTGCTGTGCCTGCTGCTTGCGGCCACAGGTATACAAGTCTACCTTTACCTGAAAAAGCGGCAAAATAAGCCTGAAAAAGGGCTGTACATCGACCTGAAGCAGCAGATATTGCTGATCGACGGCATGCAGTGTGCCATTTCCAGCCTCGACTTGCAGCTTCTTTATCTGCTATGGGAAAAGAAAGGAGAATGTGTGAACCGTGAAGACTTGAAAACGGCTTGCTGGCCGCACGACCCGCAGGCGGATGAGAAATTAGACGCGCATATACAAACAATCCGGAAAGTCCTGCAAGACTTCCCGGATTATCGGATTTCCACTGCCAAAGGACGGGGATATTATCTGACTGCTGCCTCCTGTTAAGGATTCTGCACCAGATTAGGATTGGCGTCTATTTCGGTCTGCGGAATGGGGATGGCCAGACGCGAATCATTCGGCTGGATGGTATAAGCATTGGAAGTCTCCAGCGAAGTCAGGTGCCAGCTTCCCTTACGCACCACGGGCAATTTATTACGCGTATAATCGTACACTGCCAGGCCCTCGCCCACCAGTTCCTTTCTTCTTTCTTTCAGAATGCGCTCCAGAGTGAAATCGGCAGCGGCATTTACTTTCATGGCGGTATTCGTGGTACGGTTGGTAATCACGTCGTTCAGGTATTCCATTCCCTTGGTCGCCTGCTCGCCCCCTATTTTCAGACCTGCCTCGGCTGCATTCAGATAAATCTCTGACAGACGCACGATGCAGAGGTTGTTGTCGCGCGGATCGCCGGTCTTACCGGGGAACTTCGCCAGATAGACTTTCTTGTCACGGGCGCCTTCGGGAAGACCTTCATTATTTGCTATGGCAGATACTTCTGTCACACAGTGGCGCACATCCTGCGGGTCTTCATTCAGCAAGTTCAGGTAGTCTTCCGACAGTATCAGATTGTTCCAGTCCACTTTTTCCTCATTGGCATAGACCATAGGAGCTCCTTCTCCACCCGAACCACCGGAAGGTTCCGTCAGCGAGAAGTAGAATTCGAAAAGCGATTCGCTGGTGTATTCTTTTCCCCAGACAGTAGGATACTCGTCAAGGGTGTACAACTGATACAGGCTTTTACTGTTTTCGATGACATCTGTGGCTGCCTTGTAGGCATTCGGATAATCCAGCTTGTTCAAATAAACTCTTGACAGAATACCCTGCACGGCCCAGTAGTTCAGACAGCCGTCCTTCTTCTCCTTGCTAAGGCCGGCCAGCGAGTTGGTCAAGTCGGTAATAATCTGGTCATAGCATTCGGCCACCGTATTGCGTGCTGGCTTCGAAGACTGATCAGTGGCTGTTGTAACGATAGGCACCCCTAATGACTGGCCGTTATCATACGAATAAGGCATGGCAAACACGCGTATAAGATCGTATAAAGCAAGCCCTCTCATGGCCAAGGCCTGAGCCTTAATCTCATTCAGAGCAGCCTCATCAGTAGTTTTTATCAACCCACTTTCAGTTGCAGCTATCAGATTGTTGGTTTGTCGAATCACTTTATAGACCTGATTCCACGGCAGGCTTGAATTAAAACTGTCAGTAGCCTTCACGTTATACTCATAATAAGGTGAAACCCTACGTCCGTCTCCTTTCGTCATACGAGCCTGCACATCCGCAGCCCGGCAATCGCCAAAATAAAAGAAATTGTCACCATAATAACTATGTGCTGACGCCAGCCTATAAATGCCGTTTAATGCGCTTTGGGCATCTTCCAAAGAAGAGAAAGCCTGGTCGGTGGGTACGGACGTGGACGGATTCAGGTCCAGCCAGCTGTCCGAACAAGAGGTACATGCCAGTGAGGCGGCAAGAAAATAAATATAGAGTGGTTTCATAATCCAATTCGTTTTTAGAAAGTTAATTGTACGCCGAAGTTGAAGGTACGCATGGCAGGTGCCTCGCAGAACACTTCTCCGTTGACCGGAGTTTCGGGGTCATACTGTTTCCATTTAGCCCATGTCAGCAGGTTGCTGCCTGAGAAATAGATGCGGGCTTTGTCTATCAGGGCCTTGCGGGTCCATTTGGAAGGAAGCGTGAATCCCAGCGTAAGGTTCTTCAGACGCAGATGATCGGTACTGTGAATATAGCGCGAAGAGTTCTGAGGTCCGGCATCTTCCCCATACACAAAGCGCGGTACATTGGTCTGGTCGCCCGGCTCCTGCCAACGGTCCATGGCATATACCGGAAGATTATATCTTGAATCATAAATGTTCTTGGTACCATTCTCTATATAGGTGCCAGTTTTATCATAAGAATATCCGCCCAAGGAATAGGTCAGCGTAAAGCTCAGGTCCAGCCATTTGTAGTTCAGCATGTTCGTCAGACCGCCAGACACTTTCGGGTTAACCGACTTATAAGGAATGGCCTGCGCCTCACTGGCATTCTCCGTCAGGCTCCGGTCTATAATCACCGTACCGTCTTCCTGCGGTATTTCCTGGTTGCGGTAATACATGGCCTTACCTGTATCCGGATTTACCCCGGCGTATTCTTTTACGTAGAAGGTGTAGTAGGGCAATCCTACTTTGTGAATGAACCATGTGCCCTCGATTGACTGCTCCAGCTGTCCGTTGAGTGACACAATCTTGTTCTTGTTGTGACTCAGATTGAAGACCGTGGTCCAGTTAAAGTTGTCATTGGCGAAGTTGATGGTACGCAATTCCAGTTCCACGCCCCGGTTATTCAACTGTCCCACATTGCTCAGGTAGTTCGTAAATCCGGTAGTGGCACTGATGGGAAGGCTGTACAGCAAATCCTTCGTATCGCGGTTATAGTATTCCACGCTCAGGAAAATGCGGTTGATGAACGACACGTCCAGTCCCACGTTCAGGTTATAGTTCTTTTCCCATCCCAAGTTGGGGTTGGAGATAGAAGATTCATAAGAACCCAAACCTCCCATATAGCTTTGTCCCAAAGAATACAATCCCATATAGCCATACAGAGAGCCTGGCTGGTTACCGTTCACACCGTAAGAGGCACGAATCTTCAAATCGCTCAGAATGTGCTTCACAGGCTGCATGAACGCTTCGTTGCTCACATGCCACATACCCGATACAGACCAGAAATTTCCCCAGCGGTTATCGGGTGAGAGACGGGAACTACCGTCGCGGCGGAAGCTTCCTGCCACATAATAACGGTCGTCATAATCGTAGTTCAAACGTGAAATATACGACAGCATACGATAATCCTGCGTTGATGAAACGAAGCTGTTCAACACTGCTCCGTTATCAGGTTCAGTAAGCCCTACATACGACGGCAATTTGGAACGTTCGCCGGATGCCTTATCCGTCTGGTAGCTTTCCACTTCGTACGCAGCCAAGACATCCAGGTGGTGCTTCTGCGCAAAGGTCTTCACGTAATTCACTGAAGTAGAAGAAATCAGCTTTCCATATTCGATGAATCCTTTGGAGGACTGTGCATCGGAACCGCTCTTCGGTCCTGCAGAACTCAACGGATTGTAGTAGCGCGAGTCCTTCTGGATGGTATAGTCATAGCTTAACGTTTCCTTTATTTTCAGGCCCTTTATCGGTTCTACAGCCGCATAGCCGGTGGAGAACATACGCGTCATCCGCGTGCGGTTATAGTCCGTCAGAATATCACGCAGCGGGTTCAACTGTGTGCCGTCGTACGCTCCCACATAATTTCCGGCTTCATCTCTCACCAGCATGGAAGGAGTCATGGTCATTGCCACACACAAATACGGGTTGATGGCAGAACCACGTTCTTCGTTCATCTCCTGGTTCATCTGGGTAAACATCATGTTGGCGCCTACCTCACCGTACCGGCCTACCTTCTGGGTCATGTTCAGACGGGCGGAGTAGCGATCCAGGCTGGAGTTCTTGGCCAGTCCTTCCTGGCTGTTATAGCCCAAAGAGGCATAGAAAGTGGTCTTCTCGTTTCCTCCGGATACAGATGCCTCGTAATCCTGCTGGATGGCGGTACGAAGCAGTTCCTTTCTCCAGTCGGTATAGCCCATGGAAGGCACAGACGCATACTTGTCAATCTCACCGTCTGCATAGCCGGTGGGGTCTGCCATCTGCTTGTCCGTGGCATAGTTCACCAGACCCTCGTACAACAGTTCACGGCGCTGGTCGCCGTTCAGTGTCGGACGGAAATCAACCGCCGCATTCGAGAAACCTCCCGACATGTTAAAGGAAACCTGTGCCTTGCCCGCCTTTCCTTTCTTGGTCGTAATCAGGATTACGCCATTGGCCGCACGCGAACCATACAGAGAGGCTGCCGCCGCATCCTTGATAATCGTAATGTTTTCAATATCGGCCGGATTCAGCGTGCTCATGATATTGGTTTTGGAGTTGTTCATATAGGCCGCATCGGCTCCTCCGGCACTCAGACTACCGGAAGTGACCGGCACCCCGTCAATCACGAACAGCGGTTCCTGAGAGGCATTGAACGAGCCCATACCACGGATACGAATGCTCTGATTAGCTCCCGGCTGTCCGGAACTGCTGGTAATAGACACACCCGTGGTCATTCCCTGCAGTTTCTGCTCCACGCTCATCACGGGAATGTCTTTCATCATGTCTCCCTTCAGGGTATTGGCAGACCCCGTAAAAGAAGACTTGGTGAAATTACCGTATCCCGTCACCACCACCTCTTCCAGGTTCATGGTCTCAGGCTGAAGCACCACGTTCAGGTGTTCTTTCTTGGGAACCTTTATCAACTGAGTTTTCATACCCAGGTAAGCCACGACCAGAATCTTGTCATCCGGTCCCACTTCCAATGTATACTTTCCATCAATGTCGGTCACTACCCCATGCGCTTCGTTTCCCTGTACGGAAATCGTAGCACCGATAAGCGGCTCGTGATCTTCAGCTGAGATAACCAATCCGCTGATGGTACGCTGTTGTGCAAAAGTCTGTTGACACACCACACACAGCAGCAATAAAACTAAAAGTCTGATTCTTTGCATTTTGACGATTTTTGTTTTTAATTCCGTAGAATACTTCGCAAAACACACGCCAAAAACAGCCTTTTTATACTTTATTTTTTAAAAATTTGATTACAAGAACATTACACGCGATTAAAAAAAAGAAAGGCTGTGGAATTTCTGCACATTTGTAGAAATAATCCACAGCCTTTTTTTCTGTTTTATTTACTGTTCAGATAGTCACACAGCTTCTGTACGGCTCTTGCCCGGTGACTGATCCTGTTCTTTTCTTCAGCCCCCATCTCCGCAAAAGTCTCGGCATAGCCTTCCGGCACGAACACCGGGTCGTAGCCGAAGCCGGAGCTTCCTTTTTTCTCCCGGATGATTTCTCCCTTCACAATGCCTTCGAACAAGTGCTTTTCTCCTCCTTCTATCAGGCAGATGGCCGTGCGGAACTGCGCCTTCCGGTTCTCCTCTCCTTCCAGTTCTGCCAGCAGCTTCTTCATGTTGGCTTCCGAGTCGTGACCTTCACCGCCCGCATAACGCGCCGAATACACTCCGGGAGCCCCGTCCAGCGCTTCCACCTCCAGACCGGTATCGTCGGCAAAGCAATCCATGCCATAATGCGCATGAATATATTCCGCCTTCAGCGCGGCATTTCCCTCCAGCGTATCCGCCGTTTCCGGAATATCGGCCTCACAACGGATGTCTTTCAAACTCAGCACTTCCACTTTATCTCCCAGAATGGCACGTATCTCCTCCAGTTTATGGGCATTGTTAGTAGCAAAAACCAGTTTACGCATAGCCGTCAGTTCAATACGATTTCATCTACAAACAAGAATCCGGGATTGCTCTTGCCGCCGTGCCATGCCGGGATATTCTTTTCGGACAAAGCCGTTACCTTCACGTAACGGGTCTTTACCGGGTCAAACGTCAGGGTATGGGTATAAATCTGGTTGGCATCCGTTTCCTTCATAGCCGGATAAGCTTCCGAAGCCACTTTCTTGAAAGTCTTGTTGTCGTCCGACACCTCTACGGTAATGCCTCTGGTATCAAACGTCCAGTCGCCCTTTTCCACGCAAGTGCGCAGGGTCATGGAACTGATTTCGGTAGCCTCCTTCAAGTCGATCACCGCCTCCATGTCATTCTTGTAGAAAGCAATCCAGCGTCCGGTCTTGTAGTTGCGGTCGCCCGTCATACCGTCTACCAGCGTAGTGGCCCCCTTAAACTCGTAAGGCTTATTGATAGGCTGCAACATGGTGATGGGCTTCGCCGTAGACTTGCTGAACGCAATGCTGTCACGCGTAATGCGCGAGTTGCCTTCCGGACGCACGGCCATCATGCGCAGCACACATGCCGCATCAATGGTCAGTCCGTTTTCATACTTGGACGAAGCAGTGGTAGGTTCCGTACCGTCGAGGGTATAGTACACAGGCGCATCATCGATGGTGCTGGCCGTTACATCCAGCTTGCCCGTTTCCGTGTTGGGAGCGATGTTCACATTCACATCGAAGATATGCGTCGCGTAGTTCCATCCCTTCAGCTGATAAATCCTGGTCAGACGAGCCGTACGTTTCAGGAATCCCTGATAATCCTGCTTCTTTTCAGGAGCGCTCCACTGCGTTTCACAAAGCGCAGCCATACGCGGCAATACCATGTACTGTGCCTGTGCCATGGTCGGGATATACTCCGTCCAGAGGTTCGCCTGCACACCGGTAATGAACTTCTGTTCTTCCGGAGAAAGGGCAGACGGCATCGGTTCGTAGCTGTACACCCGTTCCATAGGCAGATAGCCGCCGATGGCCAGCGGTTCACTGTCCGTATCCTTTGCCTGATAATAGTCGAAATACAGGTACGTGTTCGGCGTCATGATGACATTGTGCTGCTGACGAGCCGCTTCAATACCACCGGCTTCCCCTCTCCACGACATCACCGTGGCATTCGGAGCCAGACCGCCTTCCAGGATTTCATCCCAGCCAATCATGCTGCGTCCGTTCTCGGTGAGGAACTTCTCGGCCTCGTGTATCACGTAGCTCTGCAGGTATTCCTCCTTCGAGTGCTTGCTGTCGCCCTTGATGCCCAGCGCCTTGATACGTGCCTGACACTTCGGACAAGTCTCCCACTTCACCTTCGGACATTCGTCGCCACCCACATGGATGTATTCCGACGGGAAGATGTCGATGATTTCCGCCAGCACATCCTTGATGAACCGGATGGTCTTGTCGTTACCCGCACAAAGCACGTTGTCGGAAATACCCCACATGCGCCATACTTCATACGGACCGCCCGTACATCCCAGTTCCGGATAAGCCGCCAGCGCCGCCTGCATGTGACCCGGAAGGTCGATTTCCGGAATGACCGTGATATAGCGTTCCGCCGCGTAGGCCACGATTTCCCGGGCCTGCTCCTGCGTATAGAAACCGCCGTAAGGCTTGCCGTCATACTCACCCGAGTTACGTCCGATCACCGTCTCGCTGCGTTTGGAGCCGATTTCCGTCAGCTTGGGATACTTCTTGATTTCGATACGCCATCCCTGGTCTTCCGACAGATGCCAGTGGAAGCGGTTGATGTTGTGCAAGGCCAGCATGTCGATGTACGTCTTGATTTCATCCATGCTGAACATGTGGCGGCCCACATCGAGCATCATACCCCGGTAGCCGAAGCGCGGCGAGTCGTTGATTTCCACTGCCGGCAGTTCCACTGCTCCGGCCCCCTCATGCACCGACACCGACTTGCGGAGCGTCTGGATGCCATAGAACACACCTGCTTCCGAAGGAGCGGAAATCTCCACCTTGCGGTCGTCCACCTTCAGCCGGTACGCTTCCGGAGAATCAGCCTCCAGCCCCAGGCGGAGCACGATGCCCTCTTCCCCATCACCTTCCGCCACCTTCAGCGCGATGCCCGTCTGTTCCTTGATAAAAGCCGCCAGGAACTCGGCGTTCTTCTTCATCTTTTCATTCCCTGCCGTATAGCAGATAGTTTCCCCGCTCTTCAGCAGGAACGAACCCTGCGATGCCGCCGTAATCTCCAGCGGCATGGGCACCACCTGATAGTCGGCCACCGCCGTCGGACTGTCCGCACACGAGGCCATCAGCATTCCGGCAAATGCCAGCCCCATACAATTCATTTTTGAAAATGGTTTCATAATCAATACATATAAAAGATTAGTAATTAGATTTTATTTCATCACATCGGCCAGCTGGTGAATCACCACGGAAACGTCCTCCAGCGGAGAACCGTCGGCCGAAGACACCGTGATGCGCTTCGTCTCGCCCGGCAGCAGGTCGAAGAAATTGTCGGAGAAACGCGCCCCCTGCAAGGGCACCTCCACGAACACGTCGCGCGCCAGCACACGCGACTTCAAGGTCAGTTCCACCACCCCGCCCTTCTTCACCTTGCGGCAGGAGATTTCAGCCCTGGGCAGACGCTGCTCCTTGGGATACACCGGATAGAACACCTCGTCCGAAAGTACCTTCTTTCCGTCCGCACCCCTGAGCGTCATGCGGATGAACGAAGCCGTAGTGTCACAGCCCTCAAACGCCTTCTGCCAGTCCTCCTCAAAGAACACTTCCGAGGCATTTACCGGCAGCATCCCTTCCACCCGATGGCGGCGGATCACCTTTCCCTGAAAATCCATCCAAGCCAGCTGCAGCGTCACCTTCTCCGTCTGCAGGCGGTCAGACAGCACATAGAAGCACAGCTTGTCGCCCTCGCGGATGGCATCAACCAGCACAGGCGCAAAGGCACGGCGCGTGTGATACTGCATGGCCTTCCAGTTGCCGTAATAATCGATGGCCGACCACGACACCACGGGCCAGCTGTCGTTCAGCTGCCAGGGCAAGCTGCCCATGCAGTACGGACGATTGCGGCGGTGCGCCACCATGCCCCGGCGCATGCCGTGGCCCTGCAGCACCAGCCCCACGTACACCAGGTCTTCAAACTTCTCCGGCACCGGATAATACAGGCTCATGGTTTTCTTAATCAAGGCATTCCCTATCGTGCTCTTCTGATGCGCATTCATTACGGGCGACTCCAGCTCATAATCCTCGGGCGAAGCAAAGGTGCGGATGGTCTTCATCTCCGGAAAGGCCTGAAAGCCGTACTCGCTCATGAAACGCGGTATCTCCTTATCTAAACTCTCGAAAGGCTTCTGCCCGTACCACGTGCCCCAGTTATGGCTGTCGCCCACCTTCCAGCTCTCCGGTCTGCCCCAGTTGGCCTCCAGCGGCGAGCCTTCCAGGTAGAAGCGCCCCGGATCAAATTCTTTCACCTTCTGCGGCAAAAGCTGACGGAACAGCACGTCGTATCCCTCCTGCATCTGCTGATAGACCTCGGACGAATATTTCTCCTCCCATCCCCAGTAGCGTATACCCTCGTATATCTCGTTATTACCGCACCACATGGCCAGCGACGCATGGTTGCGCAGACGATGAATGTTATATTCCGCTTCCGCTTCTACACGACGCAGAAAGGCCGGGTCATGGGGATAAGTGGTGCAAGCGAACATGAAGTCCTGCCACACCAGAATGCCGCGCCTATCGGCTTCCTCAAAGAACGCATCGTCCTCATAGATACCGCCACCCCACACACGAATCATATTCATATTGGATAACTGCACATCCTCCAACAAACGGCTGTAGCGCTGGCGCGTAACACGCGGCAGCAGCGCATCCGACGGAATCAGGTTCGTACCCTTGGCAAACATCGGTACCCCGTTCACTTCGAAGTAGAAACTCTGGCCGTCCTTGTCTTCCTCCTGCACTACACGTATCGAACGCAGGCCAATCTGGTGACTCTTCTGTGACACCACCTGCCCGTCTACCGACACTGAAGCCTCAAACATATACAACGCAGGCTCTCCCCAACCGTTAGGCATCCACAAATGTGGCTGCTCCACTGTTACAGGAAGAGAAATATGATTAAGCCCCGGCTGCAATTCCACCGTCTGCTCCACGTTCTTATCTGGTTCACCCGTATAACTGTACGTCACACGTACCACAGCCTGCTGTGTACGATTGCTAATATTGTTTATTTCTAAGCGATTGTCTACCTCTGCCCGTTCGGCGCTGACTGACTGCTGGTGCACGAAATAATCTTCCACTACCGCCCGATCCGCAAACTGCAGATACACCGGCCGCCAAATGCCACAAGTCACCATACGGATACCCCAGTCCCATCCATAGGAATAAGGTGCCTTACGAGTAAAAATACTTAGCTTCTGTGGATAATGATCATTATCGGCCGGATAATCAAACCCGTTACTCTCCCATTGTGGCATCGCTTCCCGAATGGGCGAACGAAAGCGTACTACAAGCTTATTTTCTCCTTTTCTTAAAACAGACTTGACAGGTACCCGATACCCCACAAACATATTATCTGCTTTCAGCAGCAAAGAACCGTTTAAGAAAGCATCTGCATAGGTATCAAGCCCTTCAAAAACCAGATACACTCCTTCATGATGCAGCTGCTCTTCCGTCAGTACAAATGAAGTACGATACAACCAGTCTTCCTTTTCCACCCATTGTATTTTCTGCTCATTCATGCCATAAAAAGGATCAGGCAATTTATCATGAGCTATCAGGTCCTGATGCACCGTGCCCGGCACCTGTGCAGACAACCATTCATTAGTACCGTACATTGAAAATTCCCATCCAGTATGCAGCTGATGGATTTGAGATAAACTACTGCCCGACGCATGATTTCCATAAGTCAGTAAAAAGGCCAGTAACATCATCAGAGTGACTTTTGACATATTTTTCACGTTATAGATTCAAGTATCGCAATATCAAGTACAAAATAAAATAAGTTTTTCCGATAAGCCAAATTAATCGAAGAAACTTATTTTATTTTAGTTTTTTAAGGGAAAAGTTTATTTTACTTTAAGCTTATCAAAACCTTCACCATATACTCCAACTACATTACTTTGTGAAATGAAGGCATTCGGATCAATATCCTTTACCAATCGGAAGATATCGAGTGATTCCCGTTTTTTAGCCAAAACCACTACTACCTTTATTTCCTGTTTGCTGTACCATCCTTTTCCATCAAGTAAAGTCACCCCACGATCAATCTTTGTCGCAATCCCTTCGGCTATTTCCTCATATTTGCGTGAGAATATCAGGAACTGCACAGACTGACGCGTACTGTTAATCACATAGTCAATAACGATACTCATCACAAACAAGACACAAAAACCGAACAATACCCTGCGCCAGTCGTGAAAAATAAAATAACAGGATGAAATGATGACGATGTCACAATACATCATCATCCGTCCCAACGTAACATCCTTATACTTATTGATAATCCAGGCAATGATATCCGTTCCACCCGTACTTCCATTGTTACAGAACACGATACCAATTCCAAAACCCAGCAGACCGGCACCTATCACACAAGCCATAAAATCCTGACCTGGACCTAGCAACTGAGGAAGGTTTCCATTCTCATCTTTCAGAATCATCTGAAAAAACCAGAGCAGGAAAGTCAGCATAAAAATGGCAAAGACGGTCTTAATACTAAATTTAGGCCCTAATATTTTCAAGGCAAAACCCAGGAATATAGCATTAATCACAAAATAAGAGACCTGAATCTCTATGCCTGTGGCATAATAGATAATTGCCGCAATACCCGTTACCCCTCCGGTAGTAATCTGATAGGGAAGCATAAATGCAGCCCAGCCAATGGAATAACAAATCAGCCCGAAGGTTATGGCCAAATAGTCTCTGGACTCCCGGCCCAACTTTTTCTTTAATAAAGCTTCCATAGACAATAAAAAAACAATCCGGAATGAACAGAAGATATCTCCTGTTCATTCCGGACGAGCATTTAAAAGGTTAAAGTACAATGTTTACAATTTTCTTCGGTACAATAATCACCTTCTTCGGAGTCTTGCCCTCAATCCACTTCTGTGACTGTTCTTCAGCCAGTACAGCAGCCTGGATGGTATTATTGTCTGCATCAGCAGGGAACTCCATTGTAAAGCGAGCCTTACCATTGAAAGAAATAGTATATTTTACACTGTCTTCTTTCAAATATTCCTCATTGAATTCCGGCCAATGTGCATCGCATACAGAAGAGGTATTGCCCAAAGCTTCCCACAGTTCTTCTGCCAAATGCGGAGCAAACGGAGCCAAAAGCACTACCAGATTGCTCATCACAGCCTTGTTGCGACATTTCAATGAAGTCAATTCATTGACACAAATCATAAAGGCACTGATAGAAGTGTTGTAAGAGAAGGTCTCAATATCTCCTGTCACCTTCTTAATCAGTTTATGAATGGCTTTCAGTTCTTCTTTGGTAGCTTCTCCTTCAACAGGCAAGAAAGCACCCTGACGGTCATAGAACAAATTCCAAAGCTTCTTCAGGAAGCGGTGTACTCCGTCAATACCATTAGTATCCCATGGCTTAGACTGTTCTACCGGGCCAAGGAACATTTCATACATACGCAATGTATCTGCTCCATAACGTTCTACAATCATATCCGGGTTCACCACGTTATACATGGACTTACTCATCTTTTCAACAGCCCAACCACAGATATACTTACCATCTTCCAAAATAAACTCTGCATTATGGTATTCCGGACGCCAGTTCTTGAAGGCTTCCACATCCAGTACATCGTTCGATACAATGTTTACATCTACGTGCAACGGAGTTACTTCATACTGGTCTTTCAGTCCCAATGACACAAAAGTATTGGTATCCTTGATACGATATACAAAGTTGCTTCGTCCCTGAATCATTCCCTGATTCACCAGTTTCTGGAACGGTTCTTCCTTGATGCTGATGCCCAGGTCGAATAGGAATTTATTCCAGAAACGAGAATAAATCAAGTGACCGGTAGCATGTTCCGTACCTCCTACATAAAGATCTACATTCTGCCAGTAATGGTCTGCCTTCTCAGAAACCAGCGCTTCATTGTTATGCGGATCCATGTAACGCAAATAATATGCACTGGAACCGGCAAATCCCGGCATGGTATTCAATTCCAGAGGGAATACATTCACGTTATCAATCTTCGTATTTTCTACGACTTCACCTTTTGCTACATCCCACGCCCAACGGGTTGCATGTCCCAAAGGAGGTTCTCCGCTTTCTGTAGGCAAGAACTTAGCGACCTCAGGAAGTTCCAGCGGAAGCTTGCTTTCGTCAATCATATACGGCATACCGTCCTTGTAATATACCGGGAACGGTTCACCCCAATAACGCTGGCGAGAGAAAATCGCATCACGCAAACGGAAGTTGACTTTCACACGGCCCAGATTATGCTCTTTCACATATTTCTTGGTAGCAGCAATGGCTTCTTTGATAGTCAGGCCATTCAGCGTCAAATCGCAATAAGGAGTTACCCCCGCTTTCGGAGAGTTGCAAACGATTCCTTCCTTCGCATCGAAGCTTTCTTCGCTTACGTCACAACCTTCTACCAGCGGTACAATCGGCAAGTTGAAATGCTTGGCAAATGCATAGTCACGACTATCGTGCGCAGGTACCGCCATGATGGCTCCTGTTCCATAACCAGCCAAAACATAATCACTGATCCATACAGGAACAGATTCTCCTGTAAACGGATTTACTGCATACGAACCACTGAACACACCCGTTACACGACGGTCGGCAATACGTTCACGTTCTGTACGCTTCTTTGTACGGTCCAGATAAGCCTCAACTTCTGCACGCTGTGCTTCGGTTGTCAGCATCGGTACCAGCTCACTTTCAGGTGCAAGTACCATGAAAGTCACACCGAACATCGTATCGGCACGTGTAGTAAAGATGGTAAATTCCAAATCGCTGTCTTTTACCTTGAAACGTACTTCAGTACCTTCTGAACGGCCAATCCAGTTACGCTGAGTCTCTTTCAAAGAATCTGTCCAGTCTACCGTTTCCAGTCCGTCAAGCAAACGCTGTGCATAAGCAGACACACGCAAACACCACTGGCGCATCTTTTTCTGTACCACCGGATGTCCTCCACGTTCAGACACACCATCTACTACTTCATCGTTTGCCAATACCGTACCCAATGCCGGACACCAGTTTACCATGGTTTCTCCTAAGTAAGCGATACGGTAATTCATCAGGATTTCCTGCTGTTCCTTTTCTGTCTTAGCTTTCCATTCTTCTGCAGTAAAATTCAGTTCTTCGCTGCATGCCACGTCCAGCCCTTTTGTTCCTTCAGCCTCAAAATGAGCAATCAGCTTGCTGATAGGCTGTGCTTTCTGGCATGAATTGCAATAGAAGCTGTTAAACATTTTCTGGAAAGCCCACTGTGTCCAGTGATAATATCCAGGTTCACACGTACGTACCTCACGATCCCAGTCGAACGAAAAACCAATCTTGTCCAACTGTTCGCGATAGCGTGCAATGTTAGCTGCGGTAGTAACGGCCGGATGCTGGCCCGTTTGAATGGCATACTGTTCAGCCGGCAAACCGTATGCATCATATCCCATCGGATTCAACACATTGAATCCCTGCAAACGTTTGTAGCGTGCATAAATATCGCTGGCAATGTATCCCAGCGGATGACCTACGTGAAGCCCTGCTCCCGACGGATAAGGGAACATGTTCAACACGTAGAACTTTTTCTTGGATTCATCTTCGACAACTTTATAGGTTTTGCGTTCCACCCATCTCTGCTGCCACTTCTTCTCAATTTCTCTGAAATTATATTCCATAGCGAAATATTATATGATTGATTATTACGTATTTCTCCAATTTCTCCGCAAATATAGTAAGAGTTCAGGAATAAATAAGGATAGTTTCGAACGAAAAGTTTATCTTTGCCTGATAAATGAAAACCTAATCCTAAAAATCTATGCACATCCGTAAACTCTTCCTGCTCGCTACTATCCTCTGTAGTGTATGCAGTCTCAACGCACAACGTTATGAACAACTGCTGGAAACAGGCTGGAAATTTCACAAAGGAGAAGCCAATGGAGCTGAAACTGTTTCATTCAATGATTCTCAATGGGAATCTGTCTGTATTCCACATGACTGGGCCATTTATGGACCGTTTGACCGTAATAACGATTTACAAAATGTAGCCATTACTCAGAACTTAGAGAAACAGGCATCTGTCAAGACCGGACGTACCGGAGGACTTCCTTATGTGGGAGTGGGATGGTATCGCACCCGTTTCGATGCAGACCCTGATAAAAAGACAACACTGGTTTTTGACGGAGCCATGAGCGAAGCCCACGTGTATATCAATGGAAAGGAAGCCTGCTTCTGGCCTTTCGGTTACAATTCCTTCCATTGTGACATTACTGAGCTTCTGCACAAAGAAGGAAAAGACAATGTATTGGCTGTACGCCTGGAAAACCGTCCTCAATCTTCCCGCTGGTACCCGGGAGCCGGACTTTACCGGAATGTCCATCTCATTACTGCGGAAAAAATACATGTACCTGTATGGGGTACACAGATTACCACTCCACACGTAGCTAATGACTATGCTTCAGTCTGCCTTCGTACCTCGTTGCAGAATGTGGGAAAAGAAGAAATTACCATAGAAACAGAAATACTGGACCCGAACGGGAAAAAAGTTTCTTTCAAGAAGAACAGCGGACGCATCAATCACGGACAGCCGTTTACGCAAAATTTCATTGTGGAAAAACCACAATTATGGTCGCCCGAAACACCGTTCTTATATCAGGCTGTATCTAAAATCTACGCCAACGGAGAACTTACAGATACTTATACCACCCGCTTTGGTATCCGTTCCATCGAATTTGTGGCCGACAAGGGATTTTTCCTGAACGGCCAGCACCGTAAATTCCAGGGGGTATGCAACCACCACGACTTAGGTCCTTTAGGAGCTGCCATCAACGTATCTGCGCTACGCCATCAGCTTACACTATTAAAAGACATGGGTTGCGATGCTATTCGTACTGCACACAACATGCCAGCACCCGAGCTTGTCAGACTCTGCGATGAAATGGGATTCATGATGATGATTGAACCTTTCGATGAATGGGACATTGCCAAATGTGAAAACGGATACCACCGCTATTTCAACGAATGGGCCGAAAAGGACATGGTAAATATGCTACGGCAATACCGGAATAACCCCTGTGTAGTGATGTGGAGCATCGGTAATGAAGTACCCACCCAATGCAGCAGTGAAGGATACAAAGTAGCCAAGTTCCTGCAAGATATTTGCCACCGGGAAGACCCTACCCGTCCGGTTACCTGCGGCATGGACCAGGTTAGTTGCGTACTCGACAACGGATTTGCGGCTATGCTCGACATTCCGGGATTCAACTATCGTGCACACCGTTATGAAGAAGCCTACCAACGCTTGCCTCAGAACCTTGTGTTAGGCTCAGAAACCTCTTCTACCGTCAGTTCACGTGGCGTATACAAATTCCCGGCAGAACGTAAAGCCGATGCCAAATATAAAGACCATCAGTCTTCTTCTTACGACCTGGAATACTGCTCCTGGTCTAACATTCCCGACATTGACTTCGCTCAGGCAGATGACCACCAATGGACTTTAGGACAGTTTGTCTGGACAGGCTTTGATTACTTGGGCGAACCTAGTCCATACGATACGGATGCATGGCCCAACCACAGCTCCATGTTTGGTATTATTGACTTAGCGTCCTTGCCGAAAGACCGGTACTATTTATACCGCAGCGTATGGAACAAGCAAGCTAAAACACTTCACATTCTTCCTCATTGGAACTGGGAAGGAAGAGAAGGAAAAGAAGTACCTGTATTCGTCTATACCAACTATCCGACAGCCGAACTTTTCATCAACGGAAAAAGTTATGGGAAACAGACGAAGAACAACCAAAGCGTAGAGAACCGTTACCGCCTGATGTGGCACAACGCCATTTACGAACCGGGAGAAGTAAAAGTCGTAGCATACGATGAGCATGGCACAGCCAAAGCTGAAAAAATCATCCGCACGGCTGGAAAACCACATCATATTGAATTGGTTTCTTCACGCCAGTCGCTCACAGCCGACGGAAAAGACTTGGCATACGTAACCGTACGTGTTGTAGACAAAGACGGAAATCTCTGCCCCACAGACATGCGCTTGGTGAAATTTAAAGTAAAAGGAGCCGGAAGCTACAAGGCCTCAGCTAACGGAGATCCGACTTGTCTGGATTTGTTCCATCTGCCTCAGATGCACGCCTTCAACGGCATGCTGACTGCAATTATGCAATCAGGAAAAGAAGCTGGAGTTCTTGAGTTACAAGTCACTGCAAAAGGGCTGAAATCAGGAAAGATACAAATCGAAGTAAAATAATCTTCAAAACAACAGCGGGGAAAAGCAGGCACTTCATGCCTGCTTTTCCCCGCTTATATTTTTCCACAGCCTGCTATCTGTCCAGGTTTTCCTTAAATTCAACTTCTACAATACGAAGTTCATGATTGGTTTTATCTCCATCTTTCGCCTTGAACAAATCCAATTCATTGGCTACTGGAGCTGCCACTTCCACAATCTGTCCAAAGGCATCATCCTCTTTACTTGAACCCTTCAACCGAATAGTTATTTCAGAAGCAGGAACCGGTTTCACTTTCAGATGAACGTAACCCAGACTTTTGTCAGTTTCTCCACTCCAAATCAGTTCATCGCCCGCATAAATTTCCAGTGGATAACTGCGCATACGCCATCCTGTAAGTTTCATACATATCTCATCCACACGCGCTACCCTCTCAAGATGATACTTAATCCATGCAGTGGAAGCTTTTCCATCATTTTTCCATTCACTCAATTCATTGTCATCAAAACTCTTACAAGCTTCCTCCGTATTTATTCCGGCCTCTGCAGAAAGTACAGCCACATCTACCGCACGATCTATATAAGAAGGAGACAAAGGGGTTTCTCCACGATCTAAACTTCCTTCCAAATCGTCTCCAGGAATGTATGTACTCAGTCCATTTTGTACTTCGACAGGAGAAGAAACCAGTTCCAATGAAGCGGAAACCAATCCTTCTGCTTCAGCTCGTACAACTACCTTCCCTGCTGTAACAGACGAGCGCAATAACGCACGGTTCACCCCACATTCCACGGGAAGTTTTTCCGACAAGATATAATTATCCGGGCCTTGCGCTATACCTCCTCGCCATTCAGCCGGACCTTCTACCGTAAAATGAATCAAATCGTTCGCCAGCGGACAACGATTCCCTTCCGCATCAGCGACCTCCACCTGCAACAACACCAAATCGGCTCCATCGGCTTTCCATCCTTTCGGATGCTGAATGGCAGATAATTTCAATTTAGCAGGTTTACCTGCGGTTCTTAACTGCATGCGCGCAACTTCTTTTCCGTCATTGTACCCCACAGCTTCCAATACTCCAGGAGTGAAGGCGATTTTATCAAAAGTAAACAAGAAATGATAGTCACGCTGAGCCTGCCCCATTGTTTTTCCGTTTAAAAATAACGCCACACTATCTGTATTAGAAACTACATACACAGGCTTGACCACTCCCGGTTCATAATTCCAGTGTCCTACGATATGCAAACGAGGATTTTCCGTATCTACCCATCCGTCCCACATCACTTGATGAGCGAAATAAGAATCTTTCGGAATACGCATCGGGTCTGTATCTCCACTACGCCGGTAATTCTCTACCCCACGAAAATGAGTATTTGTATCTGAAAAAATAATCTTAGCGCCGCCTGAGCTTACCCTTTTCCCTGTCCCCGGACGTTCACGCCAGTAATCAAACCAACGAATTACATTCTCGATGGTGAAAGAGTCCTGATTACGATTGTATACACTGGCATCTGCCTGTTTTTTCGTTTTTCCGGTAGCCGCAGAATGATAAGCACTGTTTCCTTCTCCATCCTTATGATATGGATAGGAGTAATTATCCCAATACTTACGCAAGCCTTCATCACGGCAATACTCCATGGCCCACATAGGATGATGCGCACTTTTGTTAATATACAACATCTCTCCCCCATACTCGGCATCACGAATATCCAGCATCTCACGAGAACCGATTGCACGCCCACCATGATAATCAAACTCATCACGTATCTTCTTCATCTCCAGCATGTGTTCACGGCTGATTGATTCATTGCCACATTCATAAAAAAGGATACTCGGATTGTTGCGGTTATAGATAATTGCATCCCTCATTACCAGTTTACGCTGCTCCCACTGACGTCCTTTGCAGTCTTTTTCTGCATCTCCTGCCGGCATGGCCTGAATTAAACCGACACGGTCACATGACTCTACATCCTGCTTCCAGGGAGTTACATGCATCCAACGTACCAGATTAGCATTGGCTTTCACCATGAGACCATTGCTGTAATCACTCAACCAGGCAGGCACCGACATTCCCACAGCAGGCCATTCATTACTTGTTCGCTGGGCAAATCCCTTCAACTGAATCACCCGGTCGTTTAACCATACTTTTCCATCAGCAAATCGTGTCTTGCGAAAACCTGTACGCGTAATTACTTCATCCGTTTTCTTTCCCTCTATGCACAAAGCAGTCTTTACCGTATACAGATAGCCATAGCCCCAGCTCCAGAAATGTAAGCCTTCCACTTCACTTTCAGCCGAAAGCACTATTTTTTCTCCTGGATTAATTCTTTTCTCCGCGCCACGGAACGCCTTTACAAGCTTCCCGTCACGGTCTAAAAGTTCCACCCAATAACCAACCGTCTGGCTTTTCTTTGTTTCATTTTTCACTTCCGATTCGGCATGAATTCGAGCTTTACGAGCACGTACCTGAATATCTTCCGCGTAAATATAGACACCTGTCGTTTGCAGGTTACTATATAAAGGTAAGGTCTGGTATAATTTATCCGTCACATGCAACCACACATTCTTGGGTAAACCTCCGTAATTTGCATTAAAATTACGGTTACTCCACTGATACTTCACGCCAGTAGCCTTCTCTGCATAGTCCCAATTATTATCAATACGCGCAGCAATGACATTTTCCTTACCCGGCTTTACAAATGCAGTAAGGTCGAAACCAAAAGCCATCACTCCATTTTCATGCTGACCGACCAAGTGACCGTTCACATACAGATCAATTCCTTGTCGTGCTCCTTCAAATTCAATGAACACCTTTCGTCCTTTCGCGTCAGCAGGTAAATGAAAATGTTTCCGATACCACACAATTGTATCAGTAAGATCCTTGATATTCAGTTTGAAAGCCTCATCCTCATTAAATGCATGAGGAAGTGTAACCGACTTCCATTCCGTATCCAAATAACTCACACTCTCTGCCTGAGCTATATCACCGACTTTTAGCTTCCAGCCACTGTTGAAATTATATTTTTCACGTCCTGCGGCATGAATGCTGCTTATAACCATCAGCAGACATAAACTTATCCATAAAAATCTCAGTCTCATACTATCTAAATATTTTGTGTAAAAATACATTATCTCTTGTAAGAATACATGGAAAAATAAAGATTATAACTGGAATTATTGGTACATAAACAAGAAAAGTCCGGCATAACACCGGACTTTTCACTCACTTCAATTATTTATTAGTTTAATAACCATAATTTTGATAAGCCTTTTTACCCGCATTATCTAATAATACATTATTATCATCTGTCAGCATATCCAAGAATGACTGTGGGAACGGTTTCAAAGTCATATAATTCTGGAAACCACCTTTAGGCTGACCATTTTGCCCATCTGTTCCCAACAAATTATCCGAAGTTTCCCACGTACCTGTCTGATAAGTAGCATTCTGCATATTTGCCGCCAGCTGGTTATGCCATTGAATACGCGCGGCCTGCACACCTGCATGGTGTATAACCCCATAATAAATCATTTCTTGGTTAAATTCACGAACATATTCATTATAAATAAACTCCAAGAAACGCTTTTCGTTTGTATTGGCAGACGGACAATAATTTTCAGCCAATGAATGTGCTGATGTACCATCCCAATAACTTGCATCAACTTTTATCTTATCATAACAATCAGCTACGACAGTATAAGGATAATGTGACTCAGTTGATGACAAGACATGATTTCCTGCATACAAATCTGCAAAACGGGCAATTACCTCAGCACGATTTTCTCCAGCTTTAAATGCAGCACGCTGTCTCAACGCATTAATATCGTCAATAGCTTCATTATATTTTCCTTGACGTCCGTATGCTTCAGCCCTCACCAAATACATCTCTGCGGAACGCATTACAGGTACATCTCGCCCACCATAAAATGAATTCTTTCCTGAACGGTTCGGGTCATGATACTTCTTAGAAGTAGGTACCCCTGTATTGGAGCTCTTTTCCAGTCCATAGAAACTGGCTGTATTCTTAAATGTATAATTATCACCATTCTTCACGATTTCCGGACGATAATAGTATTTGTTGCCATCTTTCATCCAACGAGCATAAAGCACGTAAGGTTGCGCATCAGCATCTTCTACATTAATAGCAGTCTCTTTTGTATTCTCAAGAATAGCATAAGCAAGGTCACCTGTACCCATCTTATGTTCTCCAGCTACAGCAGAACGCCCTCCCCAAGATTCACGCGTATAATCTGCTTTATATTTATTATTAAATGTATTTGCCTGAGCCTCAGTCCATACATAAGTCTTATTCTCTGCGCTATTATATGCATAATAATCAGCATTTGCGCCAGGAGCAGAAGCACCTGTGGTATTGAGTGCCGTTTTAAACTCTAGCCAAAAAGATTTCTGATAACGAGAATCATTTACTTTATCTGTAAATACATCTAAGCCAAAATCATTATTATGGAAATAGAATGCAGGTTTAGTAGGGTATTCCCAACAATAATCAGGGATACCATACTTTTCATCTACTACATTCCCAACAAAAGACATTACAATACGAACTCCATATCGATAATCATCTCCACTTTCAGAGAATATCGCATTCAGAACATTCTCTGATGTTTTCTCATTTGAGAAGTCTCCTAATTCATGACGGAACAAATCATCATAATTGCTTGCTAAAGGATGGGCATTAATCACTTGTGTAGCATAATAGATACAAGAATCCAAATCATTTGTACCTTTTCCTTTATATAACATTCCCAAATAAGACTGAGGATTTGAATTATCTATAGTGCCATCTGCTTTACGTCCGTAAGCTTCAGTTCCATACTCCTGTCCTTGAACACGATTCAAATAGATTTTAGCCAACAAATGAGCAGCCGCATATTTTGTAGCACGACCATATTCTGCATCTCCATAAGATTCAGGCAAATGTTCAAAAGCATAACGCAAATCTCCAATCAACTCTTTAAACATCACTTCCGCAGGAGTACGTTGATAATTATAATTGGCAGGTAAAGACGTACTGCTTTTCGTAGAAAAATAAACATCTCCCAAAACCGTATTCATACCATAATAACAATATGCACGATTAAAAAGAGCTTCTGACAAACGTTGGGCGGCATATTCAGGATCACTCGCATATTTTCCTGTTGCTTTTTCTGAACGAATTGCCTCAATCGCCTTATTGCAATTATCAATAATAGGATAGTTATTAATTAAAAATCCATCTTGTTGCTTGGATTGGAAACCCATATAATAATTCGTTTGAGTACCAATTTCCCCAGTAGCACTCCATTTAGAGGTAGAAAACTTATTCAAGTCATTATTTCCACTTGTGCGAGCACAGTCATGTCCTGTCTCGAACATATAAATACCCTCACTATAGCCCCAGCTAACACGTTCTGCATTATAGGTACTTACGATTAACTGATCCAAACCTTGCTCTGTGTTCAAATAATCCTGAGTAATGGTCGCAACCATTTTTTCTTCCAGAAAACTGTCTGTACAGGAAGCTAACGCAGTGGCTGCCACACCTATATATATATAGTTTTTTATCTTTTTCATAACGTTATAAATTAAACAAACAATTATTAGAAGCTAAATCTCAATCCCAGCACATAACTTCTTGTAATACATGTATTATTAGTCTGACCACCAATATGGTTTCCTGCATCCCAACCGGTAATATCATCCGGATTAATTCCAGCCTTCACAAGTTCTCCACCCCACAAGAACGGATTCAAAACTTGCGCGTATACAGAAGCACTACTTGCACCAACCTTCTTCAAGAACTTTTGAGGCAATGTATAAGAAAGAGCGATATTCTTTACCAATACCATGTTCCCTTTTGTATAATTACGTACGTAATCATAAGTCGTAGTTCGAGTTGCAGTAGTAGGTTGAGCAAATTTAGCATCCACATTATTAGGAGACCATGTGTCATTCTCTATACGACGACCAATTGTCTGAGTCAGACCGTAATAAGAGTTTCCAAAACGGAAATAAGTAAAGAAACTCAGATTCCAGTTCTTATAAGTAAATGAGTTATTTAAACCACCTGTCCATTTGGGAGATTTGTTATAGAACACTTTGTCATCATCATTAAATGTACCAAATCCATTGTCCAAATAAGTCACCTCTTCTCCAGAATCCAGCGTTACCGTCTTGGAATTCTCTGTTCCTTTCGGCACTTCCACCAAAGGCTGATCCACAATCTTGTATTGCCCTGCCAGGAATGTCAGCTTACCAATTTTAGAATACAACTCCATCAAGCGGTTATCTTCCGGAGTGTCCTGCCACATACGATCATATTGATAATCCCAGAACACATTAATAGGTTCACCTACTTTCCAAGGGCCATTAGAGTCAAAATCTACATCATTTGCCAATTCTGTAATCTTTTCTTTATTTAATGAGAATGTCCAGTCTGTTTGCCAAGTAAAATCCTTTGTTTTTACGTTAATTGTAGACAAAGAAACTTCAAACCCACGGTTCTCTGTTTTTCCGACATTACTCAGGACCTGACCATATCCTGTAATTACAGGAATCGTTTTATTCATCAACAAATCAGAAGTCTTTGCAATATAGTATTCCAAGCTACCAGAAATACGATTATTCAACACTGCAAAATCCAATCCCACATTTAATGAGGCCGTTTTTTCCCATCCCAAATCATAATTAGGCATCACATTGGTCTTTGTTCCTGTTGTATTCTGAGAAATATTCCCTACACCAAATGGTATATTGGCATATACGGAAGTTACAGATCCACCTGTCTGGTAAGGAGTCACAGCAGAGTTACCCGTTACACCATAGCCCACACGCAGTTTTAACTGATTAATCCAATTCACTTTCTTAATAAATTCTTCCTGTTCCATGCGCCAAGCCAAAGCTGCAGAAGGGAAGAAATCCCATTTATTTCCACTTGCCAACATAGAAGCTCCATCGTAACGTCCTGTCAAGGTCAACAAATATTTATCCATCAGGCCATAGTTAATTCTTGCCATGTAAGAAGCACGAGACCAAGTAGAGTAACTTGAACCCGGACCATATTTGGAGTTGTTTGACTGGCCGATGTTATACCACAAAGAAGTTGGATAAACCACTTCATAAGCTCTAACATACAATCCTTCAGATCTACTTCGTTCTGCAGATTGCAACAAAGTGACATTCAAAGAATGTATATCTTTAAAATTCTTATTGATATACACCAAGTTCTCCAAAGCCCATGACAAATTCTGACTCTGATTATTGTACGCAGCTCCAGGAGCTGTAGAATCAAAGCCATAAGGATTAGAAAAATCTTCTCCGTAAAAGCTTCCTTCACGTGAGTTTCTGTACTGGGCACCTAAGTTTGTTCTCCATTTCAACCAAGGCAAGATTGTAATTTCTGCATAAGAAGACATATTCACTCCATAATAGCGATATTCATTCTGAGCCGAATTAATATTACGTACAATATTATGTTCCGCATCTCCCTCACTTGTAATAAGAACTGTTCCATCCTCATTATATGCCGGTGTCCATGGCATCAGGTTCATTGCCAACCCGTATGAGTCCTTAGCTACGGTATTTGAAAAGTTACTTACAATACCATAATTCTTAATAGACGTATTTGCATTCAGACTCATTCCAACTTTCAACCATTTCACAGGAGTGATTTCTCCATTCAAATTAGCTGTATAACGCTTATAATCCTGGTCTCTCATTGGTGATTCCTGACCTAAATAACCTAATGAGAAATAAAGTTTAGCAGTTTCTGTACCTGCAGATAAAGAAATCTGATGAGTATGAGTTACCCCTGTACGAGTCGCAAGTTTTCCCCAATCTGTAGTCGGAAGCTTAGAAGCATCATACACAGGCACCATATCGGCATAGCCCATAGCTCTTTCTTCTGCTGTAGATTGGCGCAAAACAGGAGTTCCATCAGCATTCAACTGATAAGCTTGTGCCACTCTTCCATCCATATAAGACTGAGTTCCCAACCATAGAGCACGGTCTCTATTTGGATCCGGTGCTGTGCCATAAGCACCATTATAATCTCCACCATTAATTGCAGACTGCCGCTTATAATCCAGCAGTTGACCTGCATCCATATAATCAGTAGTTGAATTCAAGCGACTAAAGGCCACTGAACCATCATAACTAATAGTAGTTTTTCCTGCTTTTCCTTTTTTAGTAGTTACCAAAATCACACCATTCGCACCACGAGAACCATAAATAGCAGTAGCAGAAGCATCTTTCAGAATTTCCATAGACTCAATATCAGATGGATTGATATCAGAAATAGAGCCTGCCGTCATTGGTATACCATCAATTACATAAAGCGGATCATTATTAGCTGTAATAGAACGATTACCACGAATACGAACCTCACCTAACTCTCCAGGACGGTTATTTGAAGTAATATCCACACCTGTCACCTTACCTTGCATAGCCTGCAAAGCATTCTGTACAGGTCTGTCTTCAATCACTTTACTCGTTACACGTGCCATCGCACCAGTAACGTCTGACTTTTTCTGCACACCGTAACCTACCACAACAACTTCATCGAGTACTTCAGTGTCTTCGACCATCGTTACATTAAATGTGTTTTTTCCTTGTACCGGAATCACTTGAGTCTTGTAGCCCACGAAGCTGATTTCAAGCGAAGCATTGTTTGGTACATTAGATAAGGTAAACTTACCGTCAAAGTCAGTAATGGTACCGTTGGTAGTTCCTTTTACTACTACACTCGCACCAATTACAGATTCCCCACTTTTGTCGAGTACAGTTCCCGACACTGTCTTGCCTTGTGCATACGCGCCAATCGCGATGATAGACAACAAGGCCAAGAAGAACAAACGTTGCAGGCTGGAAGCGCAACGCATCAGACTAGAACAATTTCTGTCTTTCATACCTCTAATTTGGTTAAGTTAAACAAAAGTTAGTTCTAGTCTTAATACAATTGCCTGATTATTAAATGCTAAAGCTTATTACCATGTAATTATGAAGAATAAGTTTAAAGAAGTTCATCAAAAATTCTTCTCATCGCAATATCGGCATGAGAACGCATAACTCTAATATAATTGCCTATAGGACGGTTGCTTTTCATACTATGCCCAATACAATATTCAATTGTTTCTATTTGTATTCCGATGTTATATCCATGCTGGGCGAAGGATTTTCTAGCAGAATAATAGGACATAGAAGAAGTAATTCCTGCTTCACGAGCTATACGGGTAAGGTAACGATAAATTAAACTATAAACCTTATTGTAACTCTCATAAGGGCCAAACTTCAAGAAACCTTTATCAGTTCTATATTTTGAAATAATTTGTTGTGCCTCAGGCTGAATAGAAAAAACGATTTCATTTTCTCCATGTTTTGTTCGATAAGTTTTATGCCTTATGTAGGATAATATCAGATTGTTTTCCTCAAAATGATAATCTAATAAATCTTTTAGCCTGAATAATTCATAGTCTCCACAAAAAAGAGAACGCCCTTCTTGTATATT
>ERZ772865.943-NODE-943-length-31249-cov-43.420433_pt1 | contig 31249 bp, 35 predicted proteins | sample MGYA00512133_ERZ772865 | MGnify/ENA primary metagenome ERZ772865 (study PRJEB29015, sample SAMEA2737722) | human gut metagenome | biome: human gut; feature: human-associated habitat; material: faeces | place: China | collected 2012 ...
GCAAGGTGCTGTTGGTGTACCACAACATATACAATTCCTGGTCCTGGCTGGGCGGGCACGCGGACGGCGAGACAGACCTACTGGCGGTAGCCTTGCGGGAAGTCAAAGAGGAAGCTGGTATTGCCAATGTGCGTCCTGTATCACCGGACATCTATTCGCTGGAATCCCTCACTGTGGACGGGCATGTCAAAAAGGGGCAGTATGTATCCAGCCACCTGCATTTAAACGTCACTTACCTATTGGAGGCCGACTCCGATGAGGCCGTAACTATAAAGGAAGACGAAAACAGCGGCGTGGCCTGGTTCACGCCTGAAGAAGCGTTGGCAAAGTCCACCGAGCCATGGTTCGTCACCCACGTTTATGCAAAGCTGATCGATAAACTAAAAAGCAGTGATCTGTAAAACGCGCTGCACTTTCGCCATCCATAAAATATCTGTATAACAAAGTGCGCCCTGCTGTCGGGTAGTTTTGCCGGACAACAGGGTGCGGCTTTGTATTTAGTTTCGGGGGTGTCTGTTACTTACCCCAGACTTCTTCAGCAATCTCTTTCACCAGTTTGAGTTTGTTCCACTGCTCGAGGTCGGTCAGCTTGTTGCCGATCTCGCAGGAGGCAAATCCGCACTGAGGACTTAAGTATAATCTCTCCAGTGGAATATATTTTGCCGCATCATGGATTCTGTCAATGACAACCTGTTTGTCCTCCAGTACGGGAGACTTGGTAGTGATCAGTCCCAGGACGACCTTTTTCTCTCCGGACACCTTAGCCAAAGGTGCGAAACCACCGGATCTCTCATCGTCAAACTCCAGGAAATATGCGTTCACATTCTCTTCACCGAACAGGATATCCGCTACGGAATCATAGGCGCCCTCGCTTGCGTAGGTGGAATGGAAATTGCCGCGGCATACATGAGTGTTGATGATCATATCTTTCGGTGCATTGGCGATCACCTTATCGTTAATATCCTTGTGGGCTTTCTGGAACTCCACAATTCCCTCTCTGGTGGTTCCGTACAGGGTATGACCGATCTTGTCTGCGAACATGCCCCAGGTGCAGTCATCCAGCTGTAAGTTCCGGCATCCTGCCGCATAGAGATCATCGATCACTTTTCCGTAGGCCGCCACGATGTCATTTACCAGTTCCTGCTCATTCGGATAATGCTTCTCTGTGCAGCCTCGGTTAAAGGGCATGGTAAACTGTGCCAGAAACTGGGCGGGAGAAGGTATGGTCTGCTTTGCTACGGTATTTTCATCCTCTAATGCTTTTACAAACCGGAAATGATCTACAAAAGGATGCTCCCCGGTCAGTCCGATCTTGCCTACAATATAGGTATCATCCACCATGGCCGCCTCGCCGTGGAACGGAAGTCCCGTCTTGGTAGGGGTATGGCCGATGCCGTCGAATCCCCACATGAAATCCAGATGCCAGGTGGCTCTGCGGAATTCACCGTCTGTGATCACATGATAGCCCAGCTCTTTGATCTTGCTCACAAGCTCTGTGATGGCTTCATCTTCCACTTTCTTCAGTGCCGCAGCATCGATCTTTCCTTCATTGAACTGTCTTCTTGCTTTCTTCAACTTCTCCGGTCTTAAAAAACTTCCTACGAAATCATAGCGAAAAGGTGTCTGTAAATTGCTCATTGTCATTCTCTCCATTTCTTTGTCGTTTTTTGAATTGTCCTCATTATAAGAGAAATGATGAAATCCGCAAAATACGTAAAAATAAGGGTTGTCCATAGTTTAAAGCTATGGGCAACCCATTCATCCTAAATACTTCTGCAGTGCTTCCAGGTAGGTAGTACCCAGTCTGCTGAGCATTCCTTTTCTGTGTGTGATATAACCGATCCGCATGTCACTCTCATCTGCCAGTGGCACGGCGATAATATCTTTTCCGTTTAATTTTTTATCGATCACGCCGCTGCACACGGTGTAACCGTTCAGGCCGATCAGCAGATTGAACAGTGTCGCTCTGTCCCGCACACGGATATTTTTCCTGCGTTCAAAATCAGAGAAGATTTCCTCTGAAAAATAAAAGGAATTGTGCTCTCCCTGTTCAAAAGACAGGTACGGGTATTCTTCCAGTTCTTCGTTCGTAATTATGCTGTTACCCGCCAGCGGATGTTTTCTGCTGATAAATACATGGGGACTGGCAACAAACAACTGGTGGAATTCCAGATCATGGGATTTCAACAGCTTACTGAGTACCGCTTCATTGAAATCATTCAAAAACAGGATTCCGATCTCGCTGCGCAGACGCGCCACATCTTCTATGATCTCATAGGTCTGTGTCTCCCGCAGGCTGAAATCGTATTCTTCCTGCCCGTACTGTTTGATCAGGTCCACGAATGCGTTGACGGCAAAGGAATAATGCTGGGTGGATACGCAGAACTGTTTTTTGCCCCCGAGATTTCCCTTGTATTTATCCTCAAGGATCGCCGCCTGCTCCAGCACCTGTCTCGCATATCCCAAAAAGTCATCTCCCTCTTTGGAAAGCGTGATCCCCTTGTTGGTCCGGTTGAAAATAACAATATTCATTTCCTTTTCCAACTCGTGGATCGCGTTGGTTAAACTGGGCTGTGAAACATACAGCCTGTTGGCTGCTTCCGTGATGGTGCCGGTCTCTGCTACCGTTATTACATACTTTAATTGCTGAAGTGTCATTCTTTTCCCTATTTTTTATCCTTTTTACTTTCACCGTAAATGGCGACAGCAACGCACAGGATCGCTGCTGCAATCGCCAGCCAGAATGCCAGATCCATATATTGTCACTCCCAAAGTTTTCAAAATCTCTTCCTATGGTTAGCACTCGCTAACCTCCGTGTCAATCATTCTTCCTTTGGGAAACAGGATTTATTCTCAGACAATATCTTTCAGTTCTTCCTCTTCCTGGCGTTTCATTTTCTCGATTTCTTTTTTATCCATACGCTCGATCACACGGGAAAACAACACGGTTCCTACTATAAATGCGATCACTTCCAGCGTGAGGTTGTCTCCGAATATCAACGTTGCCACAAAAAGGATCAACGCACTGATGATCATTCCGGCTTCTATATATTTCAGTTTTTCCCGCCAGCGCTGCATCATAGGATCAGTCCTTCCCTTGCATCCACACCAGTCTCCCTGCGGTTCAGGTAATCAAACGAAATCATCTTATGTTTCACATAGAGCCGCTCGAGTGTCATAATGGGAATCTTGTAAGAATTTCCCCGTTCTTCCCAATATCCCACGCCGTCTTCTCTCTCCTGCTCGATCAGCATGTGAATGTACGGATCTTTGTCGGTGTAGCAGATGTAGAACTTTTTCAGGCTTCCCATAGTAGGCGTGACTGCGATCTCCACATGGCCCGTCCGGTATTTCGCCAGCCACTTGATGGCATATTCGATCTGGGAAAAATCCGTGACGGTCTCCACCTTATCCCCGTAAGTTAAGGTGAATGTGTAGGTCAGAGACTTGTCGATCTTATATTTGGTGTATTTCGTTTTCTCCTTGTGGTATTTGACAGAAAAGTGAACACTAATCACGAAGATCACCAGACCCAGCAGAAACATGATAAGCGGCGGCAGGATCTGCTTCTCCTTTGTCGCACCGCAGAAATAAATAACCGGGAACACCATAAATACCAGTCCCACCATAATGAGACCGGAATAAAAGGATTCCCAACTCCTTTTTGTAAACATATTCTCCCCACTCCTTTGTATTATTTTCCACCATAGTAACACAAGAGTGGGGCTATCGTCATCTTTTTTAGAAAAGAATGTCCTCCGGCCGGATCTTATCTTTCTCCGTAATGGGACGGATCACCCGGCAGGGAACGCCTGCTGCAATCACTCCCGCCGGAATATCATGGGTAACCACACTTCCGGCGCCGATCACAGAACCCGCGCCGATGGTTACACCACCGCAGACCGTGGCATTTGCTCCGATCCATACATTTTCTTCCAGCGTGATGGGTGCAGAAGTACCGATTCCCTGACTGCGCTGTCCCGGGTCAACCGCATGTCCGGAGCAGGCCAGACAGACGCCGGGCGCGATAAATGCACCCGCACCGATATTGACGGGTGAGGTATCCAGAATGACACAGTTATAATTGATGACTGTAAGTCCGTGGGTATGAATATTAAATCCATAATCGCAGTGAAAATCCGGTTCAATGCCTGTCATCGGATGACAGGTTCCCAAAAGCTCCTGTAAGATTTCCCGCCGCTTCTGCTGTTCACTCGGAGCCGTTCTATTATATTCCCAGCAAAGCTGTTTTGCCCGGTTCTGTTCCTCTCCCGGGATATTTTCATAGCCACTGGCATAGGCCGCAGGGCGCTTCATAATGTCTATAACGTTCATGTTTTACGCTTCCTCGCTTTTTCTTTTCCCGAAAACCTCACAATTTACAGTAATGTCACCATTCTCCTGAATGGTAATATTCTGCCAATGAAATGTATTTTCATTTCTTTCCACAAATCGCCATTTTCGATTGGGATTTTCCAGAACAGTTCCCGTCAATATTCCATTTTCCATGGTAAAACACAAATTTGTAAATTTACTCTTGCATGCATATACCATATCATAACAATGAGTCTTTGAATTATATATTCTGAGTCCAACACCATACTCACCATCCGGCTGTGGAGAAGTCTCCCTCGTTGCTCTGGAAGGACATATGAACATATCTTCAATGCCTATCCCGTTCAATACCCGCCTAAAGATCCACTCTCCCTTTAATTGACGCTGTGGCCTGTTATGATCACCATCTATAAACTTATCTTTATAATCAAACTCCCAATCACCCAACAGCGGAGCAAACCAATCATACTCCTCCGGAATAGTTCCTTCCGGTTGTCCATACAAAGCTTCTATAAAGTTGTCCATATCTTTATACCTTCCCTATATCTGCGTCATATTAATCCTGCAATAATCGCCCTCACATCTTTTATCCCCGAAAGCAATCCTCGACCTGTTTCACAATCGTTTCATCCAGCCAGCCCTTCTTCGCCATATCCCACAGGATCTCACAAGCTTTTTCGTGAGGCATGCCCTGTTTATAGGGACGGCTTTCCGTCAGTGCCTGATAGATGTCTATACAGGCCATCATGCGCTCCTGCGTGTTCAGTTCTGCGGCGGTCTTCCCGAAAGGATATCCGGTTCCGTCCAGCCGCTCATGGTGGAATGCCGCCCAGTCGCGGATCTCGTCAAAATCATCTACGCCTGACAGAATATAATAGGTATATGCTGCATGATGTTTCATCACAGCAAATTCGTCCTCCGTAAGCCTTCCCGGCTTCTCCAGGATCTCATTACCTACCGCCACTTTTCCGATATCATGTAAAGCGCCCGCCAGGTACATTTTCTGCACGGTCTCTTCATCAAAGCCCATATAGCGGCTTAGGCGCTCCGCATCCTCCGCCACACCAATGGAATGGGTGCTGGTAAAGGGTGACTTGTAATCAACGATCTGTGCAAAAAAACGGGCCAGTTCCTTGATCTGTGCGAAGCTTAGCTCCTGTTTGATGCGGGGGATTTTCTCCCACAGATTTTTCTCAAAGCTATCCTCTCCCAGTGTCAGAAAATGCGGCAGGGGAAATGCCTGCAGGAAAGCATCCACACATTCCTTGTCCACAACGGTTCCTTCATTTTTGTGAAGATATCCACAAGCTTTATTGAAAATATCCTCCGTGAAGCCCTTTGCACCGTACGCCCGGTCCAACAGATCGCCTAAATGAATGATGCGGGAAAAAAGCGGAATCTCTTCCCATGTTTTTCCAAACGGTCCACTCCCATTGGCATTTTCATGGTGATACAGAATTACATTCTTCACATCCGTATGGAAGGGAAGTCTCTGTATATTTTTTTCACCCAGGGTACAGTGAATTCCTACCTGAGAAGCTTGCGGAACATTTGCAACATCCTTATGTAATTCTTCCTGAATATACTGTGTCAGTGCATTATCATGCAACAGGGCACATGCTGCCAGATCCTGCAGGCTCTCATCGCTGATCCCCAGCTGCTCTGCCATGCAGACACTCATGTATGCCACACGCTTCGCATGTTTGTCAGACACATGTACCAGTTCTGCCTCCACACAGTCCAAAGCATACGAACAGGCTGACAGTAATCCTAAAACATCTAATACCATTATTTCATCTCCATTACTCTTTTGTTATATTCCTCTTCCAGCCCCCACCGCTTACAGTTCTCTGCCAGCTCCGCCAGCGAATATCTGAGATAATCCATGGGCTGTTCCTTCGTAATCTCCACGGCAAAACGAAGATTTTTATAAGTGTTCTTCATTCCCCAGATCACATCCTCCCAGGGAGTTCCCTCCGGGATTCCTTTCACGCTTTCATCTGCATAGACCACATTTTTGGCTCCCGCCTGATACAGAAGATCGAAATAGGCTTTCATTTCCACTTCGTTCAGCTTCTCGTGAATAAAAATAAGCCCTTCTCCGTATCCCGTAAATGATGCCTTGCCAAGATACCGGCACAGCATCTGCTTTAGCATCTTTTCCGCACAGGTATAGTCGCTGACTCTTCCCAATACGATCGGAGAAAAACCAATAGAATTAGCCGGAAGAGCGTAAAGCATGCCTTCGCACTCTTTTCCGGCTGTTATCATTTTCCCTGTTTTCTCAAAAATCACCAGGGATTTCTCATCATATTTTACTTTCTGCTTATAATCATAGATCTTAATGTCTGCACAAAGCTCTGAAGGGGTAAACTTTTCCATCCCGGTACCTCCGTTCGTTTCCGGAAATAAGTATACCTCTTTTGCCCTGTCAGTTCAATCCGATTCCTTTACCGAGAAATCCGAATCTCTTCTACAAAGAAATTCGTGCGATAGAGATAGCACAGTTCCTTCTCTGTGATGTAAAAGCCGTAATCGGCATTAAAATTTTCTTCGTTTTCTTCTTCAATAGAGCCTGCTGCCCGGATCTCGTCCCAGGTCTTCCCCAAAACTTCTTCCGGAGTGACTTCTTCGCCGGTGGCAACGGAGATCGTCACGGGTATGTAATAGGATAATGGATGCGCTGCTCCTGCATAATAAACCGTGTCATTAAAATGCAGGCTGACATACTCGTCATCCGCTAAAGTAATGCCATTGAATACCAGATAATTGTCATCATACCGCTGTCCCTCGGAAAGAGTTTCATCCACTAACTCATACGCTCCGGTGTGATTCTCCCCTTCCTCCTCATACTGGGTTCTGTAATTCTCATACATCTGCTGCAGATAATCATTTACCTTTGCATACTTTTCATCAGCAAAATAGAACTCATCTATTTCGAAATAATAGGTCTTTTCTTCATTATCATTGTAGAATTCTTTTACCGTGTTGGAACATTCTCCATAATCTTCCCAGGGAAGCCATGCGTCCTCATCTTCGTAAGAAGGACCTGTCGTGGATGCCGTAGTGTCGGAAACAGTCTCCGTGGATACTGTCGCTTCCATGGATTCACCAGTCTCTGAAGTGCTCTCTTCCGTTACCGCAGCCTCTGCGGATCCGATAACCTCTGAACTACTACTCCCTCCCACCGGATCACTCCCCTGTGCTCCGCAGGCAGACAACCCCAGTGCCATAACTCCTGTGATAACTATTAATTTGCCCCTCATTTTGTATCTCTCCTTATGTATTTATTGTAACCGAACGCTTCCCCCGTCCATTACAGTAAAGAATTTAACATACCATTGCATCATAGTTGCATCACGTGCAACTCTTCCGATTTATTATTCAATTATCATTTCATAAAAAACGCAGAAATGTATAAACATGAATTACACATCCCCGCGTTTTTTCCGGTAATAATTCTCAAGCCTCTTGGGATTTTTCTTTTCCCTCAATAATCGTCTTTACCTCTTCTATTGTTTTATCTGTTGCAGATGCAATCAGTTCTATTGAAAGACCGTTTTTATACATTTTTGTAATGAGTCCTGCCTCACCCTCTGCACGCCCAATTGCGATACCTTCTTCCTTAACTCCCTGGCTCAAATTACACATAGTACTCATATCCTTTCTGAAATTCTCTTCTAATGGAATATCATATTCCTTTCCAATAATATCCAGCTTCTCGTCCACTGTAAGCTCTCTGGACAATAATGCTCCCAGCAGACGATGCAGCTCGTAGGTCTCATCATGCTCCGGCAGTTCCTTCGCAAGACCTATCATAATGATATTCAACAGATCCAGATTGCCCTTCCATTCATAAGAGCCGATCAGGTCTCCTTTGGTCAGATGAATATGACTCATGGTGTTTTCCTCCATATTCATACAGATCCAGATGGAATAGACACATTTGATGTCATCGTAGCTCGAATTCTCAAAATCCCGTTCTTTCTGGGAAGAAATCAATCTGCTCACGTAGAAGACTGCCCGGTTCAGGATCTCATATTCGCCGGGTTCATCCTTTTGTGCTTCCACATTAATAATGATCTGCGAAAGGCCATCCTTCATCCGCACATAAAATACAATGTCAAAACGCACCAGGCCTTCGTTCAGTTCCTGATTCTCTGTATTAAAACCAACAAGGCGTTGACCATTCTGAAAATGCACCGCATTCGTCAGTCCCGGCTCCACCGGCACGGCGCTGATATAAGGAAGTCCCTCTATCAGTGCTGCTACCTCGAGCGGATCCATCCCCTTAAATTCCTCCACGGTCTTCACCAGGATCCGCGCCAGGATGATCTTATGTGCTATCAGGCGTTTTGCGCTGTTATCGTATTGGGCGTCTCTGTCTGTTGCCATTACTGCACTCTTTAATTCCGTATTCAATGGTTTCCTCCTTTTGTGTCAGGTAATCATAGATACCGCCGGAAATAAAAGGATTTCGCCATATCTACATTATAACTTACCTGTTTTTCTGATACAACTGATTTTCTTTCTGTGTGGGTTTTCCTCTTCCCTTCTTCCTGGTTCTATGATTTAGGGAATCGGATGGGACATCAGCTTTCGCTGACATAGAAATTTTCATAAGTGAAATGTACTTATACGCAAAGTATAACTTATAATTCCTAATTAGACAATAAATATATTTTAATATCTAAATAGAATTGTCTTTTAAGTGTAATAGTATAATTACCCCTTAAAAGACAATCCTATAAATGATAATTTACCACGGTGATTGCTTATTAAATAATCCGGTTACTTACTTCGATATTATTTCAACAGTCGGCGTTATGCTGTCCAACCCGAGTTCGCTATCTTCCGCAACTCTATAATTAGTAACATCTATTGAATACATATAATCCGAAATATCTGGATTTTCCTCATCAGCCGGAAGTTCAACTTCAAATGTCTTGAACTCGAACACATAAACCGTTCCTTCAACAAGCTTTCCTGTCATATCTTCCTGAAAGCGAAGTAAAAATGGTTTATCCTGAAAGAAGTGAACTACGGCAATCGTTTTTCCCGGAAGCGCAAAGTAATCCGGCAAGAGTTGTTCAACGGAAGCTGTAAAAGATCCCGAAAACTGTGCAAAGTACTTTTTGTTTTCGGCCATTTGCTGCTTCCCATCATTATATCCAACCTCGTAGCCAGCCGTATAACCTTCTTCGTAGTTCGCATCATGCGTATCTGAACTTTGATCATTATTTCCACAACCAGCCAATGAAAAAACCAACACAAGACAAAGAACCATTGCAATAATCTTTTTCATACTGTTTCCTCCCCCAAATTCCGATTTAGTTCAATTTACTTTTATCATATAAAAAAGCCTCCCTTTCAAATATTATTATATCCAGAAGGGAGAGCTTTTTCCATTTATATTTTACTATTTTTCCACCTGCGCCGCCGTCTTCCCGGTATACTGCACAGCAATGCGGTTCTCGGGATGGGCATCTGTCAGGTACAGCACGCACAGGAAGATCCATTCTAAAGGTTTCATGATAAAATACACCAGATCCGCCGTGTATTTACTGTGGATCAGTCTCGCCACAGGGAACCCGTAAGTGTCATAAAAATGACGCAGTGCCCGGTGGAAGCCGGGAGTCCGTTCTTCCAACACCTGTTCAAAAGCATTGGCGATGCACAACTGACGGTTCACAATGACTTCATGCCCATGCCGCCTCCCCAGGCGGATAGGCTTTACGACCTTTTCATGACCGCCGGCAGCTACCGTGCAGAGATAATGTTCATCATACATGACATTCTGCGGTGCCTGCCTGAGAGACAGATTCCAGTCGCTGGTCTCCGTGAATGCTTTAATCACAGAATCCGGTGCCTGCCCAAACAGCATGAGGATTGCGATCAGGATCCCCAACAGTGGGAACATCAATACCAGTCCCAGCACCGGCCACCATGCAGCCTTCCGCAATATGCTGTCACACCAACGCAGCATGGGATTCTGATAAATCTTCCCCGTCCCAAAGTGTTCCGCCTCCGCATTCTGCACCAGTGCATTCCACTCCCGTATTTTCTTCAGAAGCAGTCGCACCACCAGCAGCACACAGCACAGTGGAAATAATAACAAATATCCATCAAGCAAAATCGTCGGCTTGAATATCTGTACTGTGAACAGGATCAGCTCTAACAGTCCCATGTACATTGCGGAAATCGACAGGACTGTCACAAGGGGCGGCAGCTTCCAAAGCGGAATGCTCTGCAGGATCTCATACCCTATAAATGCCAGCAGAATGAGTACTATAAAAGTAACCATAGAACCACTGTAAATCGGTGTATGTTTATTGGAATTGCTTAACTGCGTCTGCCAGTCAGCGGATGTCACATCCATAATCAACCCCAAATAACAAAGTTCATAGAATCCGCCCAGCCAAAATACATGCTGGTCAAACAGCCAGGCTCCCTTCACCGGACGTTCCCATGCTTCACTGATCAGGCAGATTCCTTCGCTGATCGTCAGCACCACAGGAAATACCAGTACCGCTCCCATTAAAATTGCCCAAGTAAACATTTCTGTAAAAGCCGTAATGATCTCCCATACATAATCTCTTTGCTCATAATGAATAACAGAGGCTATGATCGTAAAAAGCGCATAGCCCAGTCCGATAAATATAGAAATCAGCCATGCAAGCAACACCGGATGCTTTTTATAAAACTTTATTTTTTCCGTATTCATTTCTTTATTTTCCACCGATTCTTGCCTCTATCTGTTTCCGCATCATATATCTGGAAATATTAAATGTCCGCAGAGATGTCTGCTCCAGACGCTTCTTATTATGGTTCAGGTAATAATATCCGAATCCCTTCGGCTGATAACTCCCCCACCACTGAGCCTGCGTATCTTCGCTCATAATATCCGTAGGGTTCTCCAGTTCATAGGCGCCAAAATCATACCCCAGGCTCTCCATATAAGGAATAATGGCCGGTGCTGCATCCGCACTGAGATCACTCAGATAAGAGTAGTCATTATATTCCGATCCCCGGAAAAACGGTCCGGTGAAAAAATCGTCTCCGTAATCCTGTGCCACAGATTCTTCCCAGCCCGTACCGTCCGCGCCGGGTGCATTGGCAATATTCACTCTGGCTATAATATAGTCAGGATGGCTGAAGGACAATGCCAGATACAGCACTGTCACTATCACCACACCATAGCGGAACAAAGGGAAGCTTTCCCTGTAAATGTTGATCAGTACTCCGATAAACATGACGAATAATACCGCCAGCATCCACAATACAAAGATCCGCAGGAAAGTCAGATAATAATACCGGATGTAAATGATCATTCGCATTACGCTAGACGCGATCATGATAAAAGTACATAATGACATAATCGTCATAATTACTTTCAGTACCTTACTTTCCCTAAAAAAGCTGAGGCACACCAGTACCAGGATCAGATTCAGAATGCTGACAGCCAGCAGCTGGAAGAAGCCCTCTCTTGCGTACTGTGCATAGGTATAGCCCTCCGGCAGCTGCATTTTCCCCAAGAACAATCCGAAGATCTGAATACCGGAAAACAACAGATACAAAAGTGACAGCAATGACATAATCGTAATTGCCAGTACCGGCTCACCCTTTCTGCGATCCTTCACTTCTTCCGGGATGCTTCTCTTACACAGATAAGAAGTCAGTGCATAGGAAGTAAAGAACAGAAATGTTACCCTGATGACTACGTTGAATATATTGCCCGGGCGGATCCAGTTCATGAAATCCGTTGTCATCTTACGGAATACCGCATCGGCAGAGCTTAACAGTCCGGCAGCGATCAGTACAATAGGCAATGCGATCACTACTCCCAGCAGCCCATACCATACCTTCTTATTTACTTTTCCCTTTTCACGAAAATAGGCTTTGCCATCGGAGAAGGGCTTGCCCAGTTCGCCGAAGCTCATAACGATCAGCTGACAGATACTCCCCACATATTTTCCCAGATTCCACTTTTTCGTATCAAAATATTGATTCAGCAGCAGACACATTACCAGCAAAAAGACCGCCAGCTTATTCAGGCTGATGATTGCCCATCCGTCCGTGCAGAAGGTGGATATCCCCAGCAGCAGAATGCTGATCATGTAAAAGGTGCTTCCTTTTTTCAAGGTAATCTTCAGTTTTGACAGCGAGAAGACAAAATACAGTAAAGTGCCTGCGAGAAAAAAAGGGAAGGTAATTCCCGATCCGTTATGAAACATGCAAAACGCATAGAACACGGCATAGAGAAACGTCACCGGTCCAAAGAAATTAAAATGTTCCTTCATGCGCTTTGTCTCCGCAGTCTCTGTCTTTTCTACCACCCGGACTACATTCTGCCCGGATATCTGTCCCTGATTTGCTGAAGTTGTTTCCTGTACTACTGTATTTTCCTGCATTGTGATCTCCCCCTTTCAGGATTTAATTGTTTTTCTCTTCTTTTGAATCTTCCACATATTCCAGAATGTCTCCGGGCTGGCAATGCAGCACCTCGCAGATGGATTCCAGCGTAGAGAAACGTATGGCTTTTGCTTTATTATTTTTCAGGATGGACAGATTGGCCTGGGTCAGATCCACCTGATTCGCCAGTTCCGTCAGGCTGATCTTCCGCTTTGCCATCATTACATCCAGATTTACAATGATTCCCATAATAGATGCCTTTCTACTTTTGAATTTCCGTTCAGCCGGCGTCATTTACATAGTCGCGTATCACACGCTCTATCACTTCGTGACTGAATTTTTAGATTGTTAAGTCGTTTTCTTTCTTGTAGCGCACGGCTTCTTCAAATACCATCGCCAGCACTTTGCTGAACATGCCTGCAATAATAAATACCAAAATGATCACCAGCATGGCAATGGTCAGGTACACCACACATCTCACAGCGCTCATGGCCGCGATGAAAAAGCTTAAGTCTCCCATTCTCCTAAGGCTCGCCACATTTTCCGGTACAAAGCAGTTCTCCGCAAGCACCGTGCCAAACATCTTGCGCAGTTCATTGATCAACAATAACGCCAGCACGCCCAGAATGGCGAATATGATCACTGCCGGAAGGTAATTCTCCTCCACTGCCTCCAGATACTTTCCTATGTATTTGAGACTGAGCGGCAGACTTACCGTCACCAGTATCCCCGCATAGAACATGAAATCCAGCAGGTACTTTGTCCCCTTCGCCAAAGATAACTTTTTCTCCCGCAGCTCCTTTTCCGACAACTCTCTCTTCTCCATAATGAATACCTCTTTCCTTCTTGGTAGCCTTAACATATCACTCTATGATACGAATGTCAATATAATTTTATTGATATTCGATAAATTTATATTGAATCTCATATATCACAGAGCAGATATAGGGTAAATAGGGAATTATTAACATAAATGAAAATAATTGATATAGACATTCTCAGTGCTTTTTTTTACAATGAAAGCAGTAAAAAAGAAAAGGAGGATTTTTATGGAATCCGTTTTACTATCCGCACGCTGTACTGCCAACACCGCAACTGTGTTCTGGAATAAGCCGGAAAATGCCAATGCCGACACAGTATATGAAGTTTCTCTCGATGGTGGACATTCTGTTCACACAAATCGGACACATTATACATTCACAGAATTGATACCCAATACTGAATATTGTGTTACTGTCTACAATATCGGCAGTATCCGCATCTGTACCTCACCTGCACGGCACCGCATCTATGTAACGGAAGAACCCTACAATGCCGTGGGTGATGGAAAAACGCTGAATACTGCCGCACTCCAACAGGCTTTTACAGACTGCGGACCAAATGACGAAGTATACTTTCCCGCCGGAATCTATCTGACCGGAGCTCTTGATCTACATAGTTGTATGGCCGTGTATCTGGAGAAAGATGCTGTTTTACAGGGAAGTTCTGACCCCACAGATTATCTGCCTCGTATCTGGAGCCGTTTTGAAGGCACGGAGCAGGAATGTTACCGCAGTCTTTTAAACGCCGGACAGCTTGATCATACCGCAGGTGCAAATTGCGAAAACATCCTGCTTTATGGGAAAGGAACCATTAGTGGCGGTGGGCATGTTCTGGCTGAGCGCATGATCGATATCGAACGGGAGAATCTCAGGGAATATCTTGCCCAAAATGCTGCACTGGTTGCCACCTGTGAGAATGACCGTACCATTCCGGGACGTGTCCGCGGACGACTTATTAATTTAAGCAACTGCTCCCGTATTCGTATTACAGGGCTGACTTTACAAAACGGCGCAGCATGGAATGTCCATATGATCTACTGTGATGACATTGTGACTGACCACTGCACGCTACGCTCTGGCGGTATTTGGAACGGCGATGGCTGGGACCCGGATTCTTCCACAAACTGCACGTTATTTGCAACGGAATTTGAAACCGAAGATGACTCCGTTGCCATCAAATCCGGTAAGAATCCCGAAGGTAATGCCATTAATCGTCCTACAAAGCATATCTGCGTATTTGACTGCCACAGCAACGGCGGTCATGGTATCTGTATTGGCAGTGAAATGTCCGGCGGTGTTGCAGATGTGCAAATTTGGGATTGCGATATAGCTGCCTCTTCCAATGGCATTGAAATCAAAGGAACCCCTAAGCGTGGCGGATATGTGCGCAATGTCACTGTACGCGACTGCACCTTCCCCCGCCTGCTCATTCATTCTGTTCCATACAATGATGACGGCATTCCTGCTCCAGAGCAGCCTTATTTTGAAGATTTCCACTTTGAACGGCTGCATCTGACCGGGCAAAAACAGGAGCACGGCACAGTGGAATCCGTTGCCCCCATTGAAATTGATGGTTTTACTGCACCTGGGCATAAAATCAAAAATGTACTTTTGTCAGACTGTGTACTGCCGCCGAATGCGAAGCTTCTGCTTTCGAGATATGATGCACTGACAATTTCCAATTTGCACACGGAAGAGGCTCAAGCTACATCCCGATACTCCGCAACATTATGATTATATTACAATGGAGAATATAACCGGCAGCATCGAAAGCTTTCTCAACATAAAACCCTGGACACAGTTTTGGCATAGACTCTGAACCAAGCCAGTATCAGCTGATGAATTTTTACATTCTACAATTTAAATATTTACCATTTTTACAAAGCGGGTGATTGTCAATGAATATGAGTAAAATCGATATGACACAAGGTTCTATTTTAGGCCGCGCAGCACAGTTTGCATTGCCGATCTGCATCGGAAATATCTTACAACAGTTATACGGAACCGTTGATACTTTGGTTATCGGTAATTTCTGTGATGCATCCGCTTTGGCCGCTGTGGCCACAAGTTCCCAGCCACTGGAGATTCTTTTGTGTATCTTTCTTGGCATTGGTTCCGGAATATCCATCCTGATTTCACAAGCGGCAGGTGCCTCCGATGCCGATCGACTGCGTAAGCTTGCACAAACCGCAGTGTTTTTTCTGTACGCTGCCAGTCTGCCGCTTACGTTGTTAGGCGTAGCTGCCGGACCGTTTCTTCTAAGGCTGATGCAGGTGCCTGCCGATGCCATGCCCTATGCCATTATGTATTTGCGTATCACAACGTTAGGCATTCTCGGCAATATGGGATATAACTTTAACGCAGGCATTTTACGGGGTCTGGGAAACAGTACTTCTTCGCTGTTATTTCTTGGCATTTCCTGCGTTACCAATATTGTTCTGGACCTTGTACTGACTGCCGGTTTAGGAATGGGCGTCACCGGTGTTGCCATCGCAACTGCTGCCTCACTGTTTCTGTCCTGGATATTCAGCATCTTCTACATCCGTCATACTTATCCTGCCATGAATTTTCCGGTTTTTGTGCATGGTTTTGACCTTCCTATTCTTCATGAAATGTTAAAGATCGGCCTGCCGCTCGGACTGAATACCGCACTTTATTCTGTCGGTCATGTGCTGCTTCAGGCACTTTATAACACGCTTGGGTCCACCTTCGTAGCCGGATGCTCTGTTGCCGGTAAAGTCAGCGGCATTGCTAATATTGCCATTACTTCCTATTCTTCTGCAGCTACTGTGTTTGCCGGGCAGAACCTTGGTGCCCGGAACTACCGTCGTTTATGCCGTGGGGCATGGCAGATACCGCTCTGTTCCGGCATCGTCACCCTTGCAGGAGGATTACTTGTGACTGCTTTTTGCCATCCTCTGCTGATGTTGTTCAGCCGTGATCCGGCCGTGTTGGCTTTTGCACAGCGATATACCTATCTTGTTCTGCCATTCACCTGGGCCTACGCCGTGTTCAATGGCATTATGTGCTTTATCAATGGTATCGGAGAGATTCGCTATCCCACTATCGTAAATATTCTGCTATTATGGGTTGTCCGAATCCCTGCCGCTTATCTCATCATGTATGCCGGCTATGGCGAATATGCCATGGTCAGTGTTTCCGCCAGCTTTATTACCGGCATGATTGCCATGCTCTTCTACTTTAAATCCAGGCGATGGGGCGCTATTTGTGCCCTTGCAAAAAAACAGGAATACCCACCATTAATTACTGACTTGCCAGATTCATAAAAATTTACATACTTCCTAAAAATAATCACATGGATTTTCCTTTTGTCCTGCCCTATAATAAGCGCAATTACAGGCCACAGGGCAAAAGGAGGACTACCATGTTATATCCAATCATGAACCGTTCCCGCAGCTTGATCGATCTGGGAGGAGTATGGCAATTTCAATTAGGAGATGAGACAGAGCCGGAGGATCTCTGGAGCGGACCGCAGGAGATGGACCTGATTGCCGTGCCGGCTTCTTATAATGACCAGAAGGATGATCCGGCTTATCGGAATCATTACGGTTGGGCTTATTACGAGCGAACCGTGGTGCTCCCAGCTCTTTTGTGCGGAAGCAACGGACAGCGTCAGGTACTGCGTTTTGATGCCGTGACCCATGTTGCAAAAGTTTATATCAATGGGAAACTGATTATGACACATAAGGGTGGTTTTCTCCCCTTTGAAGTAGAGATCACGGATCTGATTCCGGAGGATGGGCACCTTACCATCGGTGTCGCTGTGGACAACCGGATCAGCCACAGCACTCTGCCCATCGGCAACGAAGGTAATATTGCCTTCTTCGGCTCGGACAATCCCGGCATTCCCAGTGTGGAAGCCGCAAAAATATGGAGAAAGAAACAGAATCTGCCGAATTTTGATTTCTTTAATTTTGCAGGTATCAACCGTCCGGTACGCATCTACAGCACTCCGGCCTCCTACATCAGAGACATTACTCTGGTCCCGTCTATCGAAGGTGACACCGGCGTCTTAAATTACGAAATTCTCACGGATGGGATAGATAGTGACGCTCCTGTCACTTTAAAAATCATAGACGCAGAAAGCAACTGCAAAGCAGAAGCCACCGGCCGAAAGGGAGAGCTTCGGATCCCGCAGGTCCATCTCTGGCAGCCTTATCCCGGCACTCCTTACCTGTACAAGGCGGAAGTTCATTACGGAGAGGACTGCTATACGGAAGAATTCGGTTTCCGTACCGTAGAGGTGAAGGGAACGCAGTTTCTGATCAACGGGGAGCCTTTTTATTTCAAGGGCTTCAGCAAGCATGAGGATTCCTTTTTCCGCGGAAGAGGACTGGATCTCTGCCTCGATGTAAAGGATATTAATCTTCTACACTGGATCCATGCCAACTCCTTCCGCACCAGCCATTACCCTTACGCGGAGGAGATCTACCGGCTCTGTGACAGAGAAGGTATCGTTATTATTGACGAGACGCCCGCCGTGGGCATCGGTGCCGGAGAGAGCTGTGATCCTTATAAGACATTTCCCATAAGAGAGCATCACGAACAGGTACTACGGGATCTGATCGCACGGGACAAAAATCATCCCTGCGTTGTCATGTGGTCCATGGGAAATGAGCCGGATACCGAGCATTTCCCGGAATCCGCCTATGATTACTGGCATTCCCTCTATGAGTTTACCCACAGTCTGGATCCTCAGAACCGTCCCGTCACCTTTGTCTGCTGTCAGAATAATTACGAGAAGGACATCGTGACCCGGACCATGGATGTGGTCTGCTTGAACCGATATTACGGATGGTACAATCTGTCCGGTGACCTGGAAGCTGCTTCCTACGCCTGGAATCTGGAACTGGATTTCTGGGAAAAGATCGGAAAACCCGTGATGATGACCGAATACGGCGCCGATACTCTCGCCGGGCTCCATAACTGTGCGCCGGAAATGTGGAGTGAAGAATTTCAGGTAGCACTTTATAAAATGTACAGCAAGGCCTTCGACGGAAGAGACTTTTTTATCGGGGAACAGGCATGGAACTTCGCCGATTATGCCACCCTGCAGAGCTGTATGCGCGCAGACGGCAACCGGAAAGGCATCTTTACCAGAGATCGCCGTCCGAAACTGATTGCCCATTACTTCCGGGACAGATGGAAGCATATTCCGAATTTCCATTAAAAGAACAAGAATAATTCATAAGATGAGCCACTTAAAAACAGCAGCGATACCTGACATATCGCTGCTGTTTCTGGATTTATTCTACGGTGATGGTGTACTCCCTGCGGAATACCCCGCCCGCCTGCAGAGTATTGCCATACTCCCGCTGTTCCAGGCTGCCGTCGAAGGTCGTCCGGTCGCATCTGCCGTACCAGGGCTCGATGCAGATAAACGGTGCTCCCTTGCCTGCGGGAGACCACAGCCCGAATAACGGAGCGTCAAAGCTTACGGTAAGGTAAGGCTTTTTGTCCGGGGTACACAGGCTCACTACGGAAGCCTGGTGGTTCTCCACAATCAGAGCATCCCTGTCAAACAGATGCTCTGTGATCTGCGCATAGCCGTTTTTCACCGGCAGTACATCCTTTTGCTGTCCCATGAGTCCTTGTCCGTCATCTGCCACCAATCCGTAAGTCAGATCTTTGTCCGTATCAAACTTGAAATAATATTCCGACTGCTTTCCTTTTCCATCCACAGGACACATAAATGCCGGGTGTCCGCCGATGGAAAAGTACAGTGTTTTCGTATCCGGATTCTCGACCTGCCAGATGACCTTCAGGTCTTTTCCTTCCAATTCATAACCTACTTTTAAAATGAACTCGAACGGATACTTCGCTTTGGTCTCTTCATTAGATCTCAGGGAAAACCATGCTTCCGTCGCGGTCTGTACATCCACGGCAAATTCCATGTCTCTGGCAAAACCATGCTGCCCCATGGGATGGGATTTTCCTTCGTAGTGATATTCCTTATTTTTCAGACTGCCCACAAAGGGGAACAGTACCGGTGCACTTCTCTTCCAGAATTTCGCATCCGCATTCCACAGATACTCACTATCTGTCTCTTTCCCCCGAATACTTGCAAGTTCTGCGCCAAAGCTGTTGATCGTTACCTTTAAAGCTTCATTTTCCAATATTACCTGCATATTACATACCTCCCTCTCTTTTTCCCACATTATACCTCATAACAGTTCATCCGTGAACCTATTCGGGCACAAAAATCATGCTCTATACTATCTGTTATCTTTTAACCCGGCCGTTTTCAGCCAGTGGCCGGACAAATATCTACTCACGAAGCAGATCACGCGGAAGATCCAGTCCAGTACCATGGCGATCCAGACACCAATGGCTCCGTAGCCCATGTTCACACCGATGATATAACTGAAACCGATGCGGAACATGAACATAGAGAATATGGACAGCACCATGGTAAAGCGCACGTCATTGCAGGCACGAAGCATGTTCGGCAGTACAAAAGATGCTGGCCACAAAAACATTGCCATGCCATTGTGGATCATGACCAGAATGTAGGACAACTGCGTGGTCTCCGTGCTTAATCCGTAGCATTTCAGGATCCAGGGCAGACACAGCAGAATGATACTGTTTACCACAAACGTACAAACATACGTGATCTTCAATAATTTTTTCGTATAGTGCCGTACCTGTCCGGAATCACCGGCACCGACGCAGCGCCCGATCACCGTGATCATTGCCAGATTCATAGCCTGTCCCACGATACAGCCCATGCTGTCTAAGCTGTTCGCCACGCCGTTGGCAGCGATCTGCACGGTTCCGAAGCCAGCGATAATGCTCACCACGATAACACGTCCCAGCTGGAAAATCCCGTTTTCAATACCACTGGGAATACCGATATAAAAGATCTTATGAATCACAGGCCAGTCAATCCGAAATTTTTCTTTTAACAGATGCACTTCGTTGGACGGATTTTTCAATAAGTGATACAGGATAAAACCCGCCACACCACGGGAGATCAGGGAAGGGATCGCCACACCGGCCACGCCCAGTCCCAACACATAAACACCCAAAGCATTACCGCCGATGTTAATGATATTTTCCACCACGGAGACCTTCAGCGTGATCTGGGAATTTCCCATGGAGCGGAACAGCGCCGCACAGGAATTGTACAGGGCAAGGAACGGGAAGGACAGTGCAGAGATCATCATATAGATCACAGCATTATGAAATACGTCCGCTTCAATTTTACCGAAAAATAGGGAAATGATGCCATTACAGAACACCATGACCAAAATCGAAATACCGATGGTAATGCATACGGAGGACACGATCAACTGTTTTGCAGATTTGCAGGCGTCCTCTTTTTTCCCGGCTCCGAGGAACTGGGAAGTCACCACCGCGCCACCGGTAGCCAGTGCCGCCAACACACTGATGATCAGGTTATTGAACATGTCGATCAGGGATACGCCGGAGACCGCCGCCTCGCCCGCCGAAGAGATCATGACGGTATCCGCCATGCCCACAGTGATTGCCAGTGCCTGTTCAAATAAGAGTGGAATAATCAGTTTTTTCAGATCATCTTTTGAAAATAGTTTTGTTTTGCTTGCTTCCATTGCTTTTTACCCGGTTATTTATCCATGCGATACAATTTCAGGGAATTGTCCCATGCCGCCTTGCGCACTTCTTCCTCTGTGATCTCCTTGATCTGTGCCATGGCAGCGATCACATAGGGAATATTCAGGGAACTGTTGCGTTTGCCGCGGTTCGGTTCCGGTGCCAGATACGGGCAATCCGTCTCCAATACAATGCGATCCATGGGAATGTACTCTACCGCTTCCTTCAGCTTCTTTGCATTTTTAAAAGTCAGCACGCCGCCGATTCCGAAGTAGAATCCCATATCCAGGAAAATCTTCGCCGTCTCCTTCGTATAGGAATAACAGTGAATTACACCGCCGATCTCCTCCGCGCGCGCCTCCGTCATGAGATCCACAGTATCCTTCGCCGCATCCCGGGAATGAATGATAACGGGCTTTCGGATCTCTCGCGCCAGATCCAGCTGCCGCAGGAACCACTTCTTCTGTGTCTCGTGATCCGGCTCCGGCCAGTAATAATCCAGTCCGATCTCTCCCACCGCCAGGCATTTCTTTTTCCGGCACTGTTCCTTCAGCCAGGAATAAGATTCCTCATCCAGTTCCGCGGTCTCGCTGGGATGCACACCGATGGCTCCGTAGATATAATCATATCGTTCCATCAGCTCCAGTACTTTCCTGCAGGAAGCAAGGCTCGCACCTACATCCACCACCCGGGCAATCCCCTGCTCCGGCAGCGCCGCCAGAAGCTGTTCTCTGTCTTCATTAAATGCGTCATCGTCATAATGCGCATGGGTATCAAATATCGCAGTCATGTGAAATCTCCTTAATCAGGGTATCTATGCAAAAAAAGAACCGTCCCCGGAGCTCCTATGTCTCCAAAAACGATTCTCTCGAGTGCACCGCCAGGGGCTCGAACCCTGGACACCCTGATTAAGAGAAATGGTATCTAAAGGGTATTTTGACGGTTACACTTCGAGAACCGTGTGCTATTTGTCCTACAAAATAATTTCCGGAAGCGTGGATCCGGCTATGCTGCATGTGTGTTTGTCGGACAATTATTTCTCTATTTCTTTCCAAGATGATTCTACAAAGTCCTCATATCGCAGATCTTTGTCTGCAGGATCTTTTGTGTCCAGTGGTCGCATATTCCAGTTATTTTTGATAACCGGCTTTCCTGTCCCTCTCTTCTTTCTCCGTTTCCTGGTGTTGGTGGTCGTTGGTTGGGATTGATCCGTCAAGATCTTAAATACCAGGTACCCAAACATGACAATTAAAATTGAAAACATCATTGCTATTGCATCATTCATAGTGATCCCCCTTTTATCTATGGTGTTTTACCCAAGCTTCGAAGCTGATGACTCTAGCTCCGCGCTTTCGTTCTCCGCTATTTTCATAATGTTGCGCCTTCCTCGGTCATCTGCCCGGCGATAGTGATCAACCAGAAGCTGCTCTTCCGATGTTAGGTTTCCAGACTCTTTTCCGGTTACCAGCCAGTCAAGGCTTACATTAAAGTGATCCGCTACAAGTAGGACACGTTCTACTGATGGTGTTTTTTCATTCCAGTGCCGTATGCTTCCGTTTGATATCTGTATTATTCTTTCAAGTTCCTTTATCGTGATATTTTCAGTATTACAGAGGTTTTTTATTCTTTCTACAATCTCCATTTTTTCTCCTAAATGCAGTAAAATATATTCTACTTTTCTGTTGACAAGTAGAATAAGTTCTACTATACTAAGTTTGTAGGACATATTTTAGCCTACTAAAGTATATATACTCTAAATTGTAGCACAAACGCGTTGAGAAGAAAAGACCGGTGATGGTAGACCCAGTGAGGAGCCGATCCGGAGAAAAGAAAGTGAGGTTGTTTGATGTTTATTGATGTTGAGGTGAACAATTACAAAGTGAATCGTGTCGTATCTGTTGATGCATCTACTCTCCGTGTGGAAGTGGAACGCTTACAGTCTGATCCCAGTATTATCTTTTTTAACCTGGTAGGGACTACTGATCAGGGGCGTTTATTGATCCGTAGCTCTTACGATGCGAAAGAAATGTTAGATTTATATGATCACTACATGGATCTTGATTGTGAAAAAGGTGATCATTTTGCCGATGTGCTGGGAGGTGTTACTGTTGCCGGATGATTTAGTAAAGAAGTCGATCCGGCTCTCGGCTGATCTGGATGCCTACGTTGATCAACAGAAAGGCACGAACTGGACAGACAAGCTCTGCCGGATCCTGGAAGACTACCGCTCTGGTGACGAGACCAGGGCAGAGTATATGGCAGACTATGAAAAGCGCATGGCAGCCAACAGGAAAAAGATTCAGGAGCAGAATAGTCAGATCTATACTGTCGCTCGGTCACTGGATCACCTGCACCGTGCCCTTGAAGATTTAAATTCATTACCATTTACTTGAATATACTGTATATCCTTTTGGGGAGACAATGCCGGAATGAGGTGTGCAGTGAAGACTGCAGCCTGATCCGGTGCCTGCCGATGATCCGGCGTGTCTTTGCCTGGTTCTTTGCCCTTTATACCGGTTTTGCTCTTAGGTATCCGCTTTTTGCCGGATGCCGTGGAGCGTAATCGGACCTGTGTAAACGCGTGGGCAGGTGCTATTTTAGGATGCTGTGGGTAACCTTGTGTGCGGGTTGTGGGCAGGCTGTGTATAACGGCTGCTCTTGCCGTTATGCACAGCCTGTCCATGAGCCGTGCACATGGTTATCCATGGCAGCCTGGCAGCTGTCCAACGTTTGCATAGGTCAAATAACGGGTCAAGGGGCTGGCCCTTTGCAGGTTCTTAGGGCAGCGCCCTGAGCCCCCGGAGGGACACCCCCGTCCGCCGGTATCCAGCCGGATCAGCGGCAGGCACCGGATCTGGAAGCAGTCGGAACGAAGCACCGGAAAGGAGACTATCTTGTCACAAACAACCGTACTTACAGATACTTCTAAATGTGTTATGGACTTTGCGGAATCCGATGTCTCACAATCCTTTCTGGACTGGCTTCTGAAACGTTATAATACTACACCGCTGACGATCAGGTTCCTGTGTAAGCAGACCGGCGGTAACTATAGTAAGGTCATGTCCTGGTATCACAGACGGTATCATTACGAGCGTGATCTTATGAATTCACTTATAAACAATAACCCTTTTTCAAACATGGAGGAAAATCAAAATGGCTAATCGTGGATTAACAAGTAAAGCAAAAATCGTGATCTTATTCGCAAATCAGTATGACATGAAGGACGAGTCCGGCAACAAGCTGACCGGATGCTCCGTTCATTACCTTTTCTGGGGTGAAGATGGAGAAGCTGTGGCTTCTGAATCAGAGTTTGACCCTACCAAACCGGTAGGAGTACAGCGTGCCAAGTGCTCTGTTGAGTCTGTGCTCCGGAACAAGATCGTAGTAGCTCCCGGGCTTTATGAAGGCACTTTTGAAATGACAACCGGATCTGACGGCAAGCCTGTGAACCGGCTGCGCGATGTCGCTTTTATCTCCCATCTGGAGATCAAACCGAAAGTCCTTTCCGGTTTCTATGTCCAAGGCATGATTCCGCCGGAAGCTCCTGCTCCTGAGGTTAAGGAACCCGGAAAGGCTGCTAAATAATGGACGAGGTTGTGACCGCCTCCCCCGGGGAGGATTCCCCTTTACTTAATACAGAAGCTGACACGGTCTACCTTCCTGTCACCGTATCCGGTGGCAATGCGGAAGTGATAGCCGGCAGCGATACCGGTGAAGGTGCTGCGGTAGATTCTCCGGAAGGCAACAGTCCCTACACTGTTGTCTTCTCCGCAGAGTCACCGGATTACTCCGATATCCTGCAGCAGATCCATGAAGATCTCCTGCAGTCTAACCAATATCTGTCTGATCAGGTCGACACGCTGACGGAGCAGCTGACGGTCTCCCAGGATCAGGTCATCAAGATCCAGGAGAATACGCTTCTTGTCTCTGTCTTCCTCGGCATTCTTGCCGGGATGCTGTTCATGCTTGGCCTGTGGCTTGGGAGGAAATGATGGATATATTTACTTACGTGTCTATTGCATCGCAGTGTATGATCATTGGCGCCGTCTGCGAATGCGTAGCTATACTAACGGGATATGTATGTTTCTACATATTCCAGCTCATAGAAGGAGGAAAATGATATGCCTTTATTAACTGTTACTGCTCTTGCTGAAACTGGTGCAGCTGCATCTTTCGATGTTGCCGCTATCATGCAGTCTGCTGTTACCAGCGTTCAGGGTGACTTATTCAAGGTTCTGGGTATTGTGGTACCCGCTGCCGTTACCATTATTGGTGCCGGTGTTGCTGTCAGATATGGTATCAGATGGCTGAAATCTCTGCGCAGCGCATAAAAACTGAATAGTCTCTAACCGGGAAGGGTGAGGAGCTGAAGCTTCCCGCCCTTTTTTGGTGCTGTCGGACAAAAATGACGATCAGGAGCTGCTGCTGCATGACTTTTGTAGGACAAGCTTTGTCGGACAAAATTGCTGCAGGTTTGACTCTGCAGTGTGACTTTTGTAGGACAAGCTTTGTCGGACAAAATCGCTGCAGCACGCCGGTGATCTCCGGGACTTTGTAGGACAAGAAAGGTAAAGGTGGAAATGGTAACTTATTTTGATGAGAAACACTGCAGTGAATACGAATGTATCTTTTACGATCCGGATGTTATTCTCTGCTGCAAGAGAAATTTTAAAGATCCTGCTGATGGCATGGATGCCTGTTGTGAACCTCCGGATGTTCGGGATGATGGCTTTCATGCTTTGTTAGATAAGAATTTTTCGGAGGGGGGATAACTATGCAGAAAAGAATATCAGCGCTGTTGTTCGCCATGGTCATTGTGATCGGCAGCGTGCTGAATGGAAATACATTAAAAGTCAAGGCTGCATCTGTCGCAGTCAGTGAAGATTTTGCCGTGGAGCTGACCATGATGATCTATAATCTGCTGGAAACAGTTGCTATTTCTTCCGGCATCAAGGACGGACTGGATGATTACGAATCCGGATCCTCGCTTTATGATGCTTTTATTGCATCTGTGGAAAGCATGGCTGAACCGCCTTTTTATGATACCATCATAACGCAGCCAGATGGTTCCCAGATGACTGTTAAAGAAGCTTTGGATGCTGTTGAATCTACGCTTGGAAGTAATGCTTTGAAACTGCCGACTTCTGAAACGTTTGCAAAGTACCGGGTAATCTCTGGAACTGGTGGCAATGAGCCAGATCCTACTCCTACTCCGTCCGCTGATCCGGATAGTACACCGGTGCCGGATACTGGGTATAAGGATCCTTTTTCATATATTCAGGATGTACTGGTTGCTGGTACGCTTGTTACAGCTATGGCTGGGTTCTTTGATGATTTATATAACGGGAATGTGGAAGGGTTGGCAGCGGAAGATTATTATACCGGGTTAGGATTTACTGGCATTTTTGATCAAGATGTCAGCGGAAAGTATTTATGTCTCGGCTATATAAATACTGATGAAAAAGCTTATTCTAGGTATTTCAATATTACGTTTAATGGTACATATGCTTATAAACCTTTTATTTATATAAAGGATAATTGTTATTATTTCGGATTAGCTAATTCTGACAATTCTATTATAACTAATAAGGCTAGTTTACTTGGTAAAAATCATGTTGTTCGTTATGACGGTTCTTCTTTTGATTCAGAGGCTAATTATATTTCATCTGGTTCCATAAATATAAACAATATAATTGCTAGTAGTATTAATATTCCTATTTTTGAATCTCTTGATGCTGCAACTTCTTTTTTTTCCTCTGGAAACTTATCCGGTCTCTTAAATGGTGAAGCCTACGACTTCCCGGATCTTGCGACCTCGACAGCAGAACGGCTGCAGCCTCTCACCGGCTATGAGTTTGCTCCGGGGCGGCTCCCTGGAATCAACGCTGCATTGTCTACGGCTGCCGCAGCTCTACCGGAACCGGGTCTTGATCCGGCAGAAAATACAGAAGCTTATAAGAATGCTCTGAATGCTGCCCTGACTGCAGCCTTGCCGGAGCCAGCACCGGAACCCGAACCAGAGCCTGATCCTTCTCCGGATCCCGGCACTGACGGAGAGGGGGAATCTTACAAGAGAGATCTCCGGCTGATCTTCCCTTTCTGTATCCCTTTCGACTTTATACATTTTATCCAGGCATTGTCTGCTGATCCGGTGGCTCCCTGCTTCAAGATCCCGATCAAGCTGGACTCCCTGGGAATAGATATGGTTCTTGAACTTGATTTTTCCTGGATGGATCCGATTATGGAGATCTTCCGGCTGGGGGAGCTTGGCTGCTTTGTGATCATGCTCATGGCTGCAACGAAAAAAATGATAGGATGGTGATTTTATGGCAGATATGCAGGCGTTACTCAATGGCTTTTTAGATCTACTGATGAAGGCTTTCCCGACTTCTCCCTTTGCTGACACAATCGAGAAGTTCAGTAAGCTTCCCTATCTTGGTTATATTAACTGGTTTGTTCCTGTTTCGGAAATGGTTGCCATCGGCTCTGCCTGGCTGCTCGCCATTGGTGTCTATTATATCTACTCGATCATTGCCCGCTGGGTGAAGCTGATCGAGTAGTCAATAAGGGGGAATTATTATGATATCTTTGTACTCTGGGACTCCCGGATCCGGTAAGAGCTGCCATGCTGCCAGGGAGATTGCTCTCCGGCTGCAGCGCAAGGATTCCGTGGTGATCGGTAACTTTTACTTTAACACAAAAGCGGTAAAGAAATGTAAAGGTGTATACCTTTATGTCCCGAACCATCGCCTGGATCCGGACAAGCTGCTCCGGTTCTCCTTCCGCTTATCAAAGCATCTCGGCCGCAGGCTCCGGGAGGGAGAGGTTAAGATCTACATAGACGAGGCACAGCTGCTCTTTAACTCCAGGGAATACGCTTCCCCAGATCGGCGTGCCTGGCTGTCCTTCTTCTCGCAGCATCGGCATTATGGCTATGACGTGATCCTGCTCGCACAGTTTGACCGGATGCTGGACAGACAGATCCGGGGCCTGATCGAATACGATTTCGTACACCGGAAGATCTCCAACGCCGGAAAGATCGGTGCTGTGCTCGGGTTCCTGAGCCGGGGGAATATGTTCGTATGTATCAAAAAGTGGTATCCCATGAAGCAGACAGTGGATTCCAACTTCTTCTGGGCGAAGAAATCCGTCTATGAGCTCTATGATTCTTACAATCATTTTGAGTTAATTGACGAAAAAGCGAATAAAAAAGAGGTGCAGCGCATGAGACGGATGAGCGGGGTTTGAGGGGCCCCGCGAAGCCGGCGCAGGCGCTGGCGCCACGCCCTGTAATACGTGGTCTCAAAAACCATTGTCCGACACGGGGAAACGTGCTTGTATTCTGGCAAAAGTGGCAAAAAATAAATTTGCCCTAGAAGCCTTTTGGGCAAAAATCGAAAAAAGCCGATTTTGTCCGACAAATTAAGTTTTAGGGGGTCGGAAAATGCTCGACAAAAGACAATATAACGATAACATCCTATACCATGACATGCCGCTGGAGGATCAACATGAGTGGTTCGGATATTCTCGTAACAAATTTTTACATAACATAGACACCTTTTACTATTCTGTGAAGTTCCGTAATGACTTCCGGCTGAAATCCAAGGATCCGCAGGTCGAGAAAATGCGCAAGTTCTTTAAGCTGCAGTATAACTATCTGAACGGAAATGAAGACCAGCCGGAACTGTATCTTCCGAAACTCGGCAAGAATCTGTATCTGAAGCCGGTGACCTTCTCCCGGTTCTATACAACGTGCCTAAGTTACCCGGAGTACTTTGATATCTTCCTGGCACCAGTGGTTCCGAAAGCTGCAGACGGCGGTGAATCCGTCACCTGTGAATGCGTGGTGCAGATCCGTTCTTACATGCTTTGGATCATGGGCGTCCGGGATGCCTTTGAAAACAGTTACCGGTATGTCAAGAATATCGCAGAATACTTCGGTCTTGAAATTGATTTTGTCCAGGAGAACCGTGTGGATTACTGCTGGCACTCCAACTATCTGAAAGATCCGGAGACCTTCTTCTCACCGGAAAACTTCTACAAGATGCGTGTGGACAGGTTCAAGAATGCAACCTATGTCACAAACAAAGTCGGCTCCGAAGACTATGAGATCGACTACGTGGCACTGGGGAAGCGGTCAGATAAGGTATTCGTGCGCATCTACCAGAAGACCAGGGAAGTTATCGAACAAAACTACAAGCCTTGGTTCTTTCAGATCTGGGAAATGAACGGGTTGATCTCTAAGTATGACAAATGGGTCTATGAGCGCTGCTATCAGAAAAAGAACTGGTTTTACCGGTATACTGCAAGATTGGAGTTCTTCCTGGAGCACGGACAGGATCCGTATTATACAAATTATGTCCGGCAGATCCTAGACGGTACGCTGACCATTGAAGAGGATGCTCTGATCCGGCTGGCGGACAAGCTCACACCAAAACTCAACTATGTGGTGAATGTGGAGTATCAGACCATGCGCCGGCATTCCAAGAGCTATGACCTGATTCCATTCAAGGATCATCGCAATAAGGGAGAATGTAAAAGGATCTACGATTACCTGGACAACCGGAAGCTGATCATTGATTACCTCACGGAAAGAGTATTTAAGATGGTGGAAAAGGTCGGAGATCCTAAGAAGTACCGGAGACCATACTGTGGATTTTGGAAGGCGCTTAGATCTACGCGCTGTTTAGATATGAAAATGACACCGGATGAGGTGAAGCTGGTAAGGAACTACAACCGGAAGCTCTCCGTGGAGTCCATGAAAAAGCGTGTGATAGGGTCAGCGGTGACCCTCGGCATCTATACCCGGGGACTTAATGAAGATAGTCCTCTGCAGGATTGCTTCGAGGCGCTGCTGAAAATGAATGATAATGACATCATGGAAGCGCAGAGATATAAACAGAAAAAACTTCGGCAGTTTAATGAGGATGAACTTGCCGAAGTCTTCGTATCTTCTGAAAAGCACCGTTTTCGCTTGTTGGATGAAAATGACGGCACTCTTTACGATTATGATAGTATAAACAACTTAGATTTGCAAGGGGGAAAATCGCTTGACCATCCAACAGCTCCGTGACGTATACATAAACAACCGGAGTACTTACTGCAGCGCGGATACTATACTTAAGTATACGGATGATCTGGATCTGTTTTTCCGGTTCCTGGAAAGTCATTACCGGGTAGATCCTGCCGTGAGCAGCTTTGATTCACTTACCGGATCTGTCTACATGGATTTTATCCTGGAGCTGCGCACCAGGAAGATCAAGAACTCTTCTGTCCGGAGCTATTGCAGATCTGTAAAGGCGTTTCTGCATTGGACGTATGAGAATAACTTTAGTCCGGATTATTTAAGGGGTGTGAAGCTGCCGAAGGATGATGCTGTGGCGGAGCTGCCGCTCTTCGTGGAGGATGTTAGGAAAATCGATGATCTCTTTGACCGGAACACGCTGCAGGGATTACGCAATTATTGTATCTTTCATCTGTTGCTTGACTGCGGCCTGCGTCGTCAGGAAGTGTGTCACCTGCAGGTACATCATCTGGATCCGGAGCGGAACATCCTGCACATCGTCAATTCTAAGGAAAATAAAAGCCGATTTGTGTTGATCCCGGACTTTCTGATCAGCGCATTGCAGGAATATGACCAGCGCACCGGTATTACTTCCGGATATATGCTCCGTCAGCTCCGCGATCCGGAACGTCCGCTTACATCCAACACGGTGAAGATGCTCTTTCAGGATCTGAAGACCAGCACCGGTATAGATCGGCTTCATGCGCATCTGCTCCGGCACACGTTCGCGATCTCCTACCTGATCGGCGGCGGTAACCTGGAATTTTTACGTGTGTTCCTGGGGCATTATGATTATGCTGCAACGAAAACCTATGTTGCCATGGCTGCACAAATGAAGCTGCTGGGTGCTCCGGTGTATCAGCTGGATCCGATATTCTTCCAACGTGGCTACTAGACACCATTAACAAGGAATCATGGTGTCTAGTGAATTTATGGGGACAAAAAAAGAACCGTCCCCGGAGCTCCTAAGTCTCCAAAAACGATTCTCTCGAGTGCACCGCCAGGGGCTCGAACCCTGGACACC
>ERZ772865.1004-NODE-1004-length-30100-cov-8.874455_pt1 | contig 30100 bp, 33 predicted proteins | sample MGYA00512133_ERZ772865 | MGnify/ENA primary metagenome ERZ772865 (study PRJEB29015, sample SAMEA2737722) | human gut metagenome | biome: human gut; feature: human-associated habitat; material: faeces | place: China | collected 2012 ...
TTAAAAAATTTATATTTTAAAATTTGTTTTTGCATTTATATTATCTTTACTGTTTTCATATTTTGAAATTTCATTTTTCTATGACATACTTACAATTGATGCTATAGTTATAAATCTTGGTTTTAAAATTGTAAATCTTTCTCGCGATATTCCCACTATTTGGTTTAATCTAAAATATTTATATATATTATTTACTTTTTTAGCTAAAGTAATCATTTTATATAATTTATTACCAAATAAAAAAAGTAGAAAAATAAAAAAGAAGACATTGCATGATAATAGTTTACACATAGATTTAGGGCAAAATTTATCTTCAAACGAAATAGTTAGTATTTCTGAAAAAGGGTTATATCAAAATATGTTAATAACAGGCGCTATCGGCTCTGGTAAAACAAGTAGTGCAATGTATCCTATTACAAGGCAATTAATAGCTTATAAATCATCTAACCTACATGAAAAGCTAGGAATGTTAATACTTGATGTAAAAGGAAATTATATTTACCAAGTTGAAAATTATGCAAAACTCTATAATCGTGAAAAAGATATAATACCAATTCAAATATCTGGAGAATTTAAATATAATCCACTTGATAATATTGCTTTAAAACCAACTGTTTTAGCAAATAGATTGAAAACAATATTACTATTATTTTCTCCAAATAACACCGAATCCTACTGGATAGATAAATCCGAAACCGTTCTGGCCGAAGCAATAAAGCTATGTAGACTATATAACAATGGTTATGTAACCTTTAAGGAAATTCATAATTTAATTACAAATCATGATTATTATTTTGAAAAAATAAACACACTTAGAAATAAATTTTTAAAACACAAATTTAATTCCGATCAGAGTTATGATTTATTATCTGCACTGAACTTCTTTGAAAAAGAATTTTATTCTTTAGACTCAAGAACATTTAATATTTTAAAATCTGAAATAACTAGAATAACCTCATGTTTTGTATCAGATTCTGATGTTTTAAAAACATTCTGTCCTGAAAAATCTAAAAATAATTTTCCAGGTTTTCAAAGTATTATAGAATCAGGCAAAATTGTAATTTTAAATATGAACATAAATGAGTATAAAAATCTTTCTAAAATTATTGCTACATATCTAAAACTAGATTTTCAAACCGAAGTACTCCGTAGGCTCGCAACAAACAGCACAAACATTCACCCAGTTGCCTTTATTTCAGATGAATACAGTGAATATGTATCAGCTACAGATGCTAATTTTTTCTCACAAAGTAGGGAATCAAAATGTATAAATATTGTTTCCACTCAAAGTTACACATCACTTTTGAATGCATTAAATAACAAGTATTCTGTCGAAGTAATTGTACAGAACCTAGTAAATAAATTATGGTTTAGATCTGACGACATGTTCACCATTGAAGATGCTCAAAAACAATTACGGAAAAATCGATGTAGAAAAAACTTCAAAAACCATATCAGAAAGTGCAAAGGAGACATCTTACAACTTTATCATGCGTTCATTACAATCAAAAAATTCCAATATTTCAGAAAGTATAAATACTTATACACAACACGATTATGAATTCGATACCAATTTCTTTTCTCAAAATCTAAACACATTCGAATGTCTATCATTTATATCTGATGGCAAAAAAATCCTTCCACCAACTAAACTAAAGATGTTACCATATTTCAAATAATTTAAGGAGGCATTATGTTCAAAAAAATTTTATTTACTTTTTTTATCATTTTAATTATATTAATTTTTTATTCTAACAATGTTCTTGCAGCCGATCCAAAACTTATATCAAAACTGGATTCCGCATTTCAAAAAATTGAAAAATGGCTAATAAAACTTGCCACACCAGCAGCAGCTGTGGCTGTTGGAACTGGAATATTTATGAAAAAATTCAGTTTTGGTGATGAGGAAAGAATACGAACAGGAAAAAAAATTATTAGGAGTTCGCTATTCTCTTATGCATTTATTTTAGCAATTGATTTAATTTTATCAGCAATAAAAAGTTTGATATAGCAGATTGGAGTTGATAAATTGCAAACTGATTACACTCAAACAATTATTGATACTATTAACAAGATATTTTCTATGCTTTTTTCTTCATTAGATTTATCTATATATTCACTACTAGATAAAACTGTTTTTATAAATAGTTCCATAGTTAATGATAGATTCTTTTCATTAGCTTTTAACTCTAGTTTCGGACTCTCTATCATAGCAAATGCCTTACTAGCAGGTTTTTTCATATATTATTGTTTTAAATTATACATGGCTCCATTTTCTGGTTCTTATGTTGAAAAACCTTATCAATTTTTAACTAAAGTACTCATAATTGCTATATGCATCAGCTTTTCACAGTTTTTATGTTCTGAATTTTTAAGTATAATTGACATATTAACAGATATCCTAAAGTCCTTTGGAATGCAATTAACCGGAAAAGAAATTTCTTTTAATACACTATTGTCGAGTTCAACATATGTAATAGAAAATAGTAATAATTTCAATTTTTTCTCGTTTGATGGAATATTAAAAAGTTTCTTTACCTTTGGACTAATAAATTTACTATTTTCTTACTCAATACGTTATATCCTTATTAAAATTTTAATTTTGCTATTCCCATTTGCATTACTTTCACTTGTTACAACCTCTACTTCATGGATATTCAAATCATGGTTTAGGACTTTCTTTTCACTTATATTCGTACAAATTTTTATAATATTTGTTTTAATATTGCTTTTTTCTTTGAACATAAATACATCAGATATGTTCTCTCAAATTTCATATATTAGTACCGTATTTATACTTACAAAATCTAATTCATACATTAAAGAACTTTTGGGAGGTATCTCCACAGATTTAAATTATAATATTTTGAACTTTAAAAATTTATTTAAATGAAAGGATTTTTCATGATTTTTATTTTTCCACGAAATTATAACATACATAGCAAATTTCTAGGCATAATAAGTTATTCTTCTTTATTTTTTAATTTATTATGGGATTTCTTTGTATATTGTTTAATTAATTTACTATTTTTAAGTTTAACAATAAAAACATTCTTATTTATAATATTTACATTGCCAATATTACTACTAAGTATAATTGGAATTAATAATGAAAATATATTTTCAACACTCTTCTATTTGCTTAAATTTATTTTTTCCTACAAGCTCTACTTGTTTAATAAACTTTAAAAATTAAAGCCTTTATACTTATTGTAAATCATTTTAAAAGATGTTATAATCGGTGTAATTATGAGGTGAAATTATGAAATTAGAACAATTTGAAAATTCTTTATTATTCTCTACAACAAGTATTCCAGATGCCTTTTTTACAGAGTATTATTCTCAAGCAAGTAGTGATGCAATAAAGGTATTTTTATATTTATATTTTCTTTCTAAGTATGGAAAAGAAATAAAAATAAATGATTTATCAAAAAAATTAAATCTACCATTAAAAGCCATACAGGATTCTATTAAATATTGGGAAGGTCTTGGCTTATTAATTAGAAAAAACTCTGGTTATGCATTTGCAAATATGCAAGAAATGGAATTATACAAACTTTATACACCAAAAGTAACCCAAACTCCAGATCAAATAAAAAATACAGAGAAAAATCAATATAGAGCAAAAGCTATCGAAAGCATTAATAATGAGTTTTTCCAAGGCGTAATGTCTCCTTCATGGTATGGTGATATAGACCTTTGGTTTAGTAAATACTCATTTGATGAAGAAGTTATGGTATCTTTATTTAGATATTGTTTCAATCGTTCTGCTTTGCATAGAAATTACATTCAAGCAGTTGCAGAAGCTTGGTCTCAAAATGGTGTAAAAACATATGAAGATTTAAATAAATACTATGAAGAGCAAGAAGCTTTTGCAAAAATAACTAAGTCTATTTCTAAGAAATTAGGCTTAAATAGGCAACTTTCTCAATTTGAAAATGCATATATTGAAAAATGGATAAAAGACTTTGGATATAATATGAATATAATAGAAATTGCTCTAAAGAAAACAACTTCAAAAACCAATCCAAATTTTGACTATATCAATAAAATACTTTCCGATTGGCATGAAAGAGGTTTAAAAACACCGGATGCAGTCGAAAAATTCCTTGCTGACATGAAGCAAAAAAATAAAGATATAAAAAATATCGAAAAGAAAACAGGTTATAATAATTATTCTCAAAGAAGTTATAGTAATTTTTCAGATTTATATGCTAATAATTTTAATGAGAATAATGATTCAAATTCCAATTAAAAAAGGATGTGATTACTAAAATGAATAATTCTACTCTTAAGCAACTTCTTTTAGAATATTCTAGAAAAAGGAATAAAGAAATTGCAGATGCAAACATAAAAAAAGAAAAAATTTATCAAGAAAATCCACGCTTACAAGAGATTGATGATGAATTAAGCAAATTTTCAATACAAACAGCAAAATCAATCTTACAAACTAATGATAGATCTTTATTAGACACATTAAAATCAAAAAAAGAATATCTGTTAAATGAAAAAAACGAAATATATAACAGCTTAAATATAGATTCTACATATTTTTATCCACAATTTGAGTGCAATCTGTGCAAAGATACTGGTTATATTACAGAAAACTATACAACAAAAATGTGTAATTGCTTAAAGCAAAAAATTTTTGATGCAGAATACAATAAAATCAATAGTTTCGATTTCTCAAAGTATAGTTTCGAGGATTTTTCTTTAGATTGTTATTCTGATGAGATAAATAAAGAAAAATACAACTCGTCAATATCTCCTAAAGAAAATATTAAAATTATAAAAAAAATCTGTGATAAATTTATAGATACTTTTGATAACCCCAAAGAAAAAAATCTATTATTTATTGGTAATACTGGATTAGGAAAAACATTCATGTCAAATTGTATTGCTAATGAAATGTTAAAAAGAAATAAAACTGTACTTTATCAAACAGCTCCTATTATGCTAGACTCAATTATAGATTACAAACTGGGAAAATCATCTAATTTTAATGTATTAAAAAATCTTTTATCAGTTGATCTACTTGTAATAGATGATTTGGGTACTGAAAGTTTAAATAATATGAAATTTTCGGAATTATTTACACTAATAAATACTAGATTATTAAATCAAAATAATAAAGCAACAAAAACAATTATATCAACAAATCTAAGTTTAGATAATCTAGCTTCTACATATGGTGAAAGAATTATTTCTAGACTTATAGGAAGTTATAATATATGTTATTTCTTTGGTGATGATATACGAATAAAAAAGAGATAGATTATAAAAACCACGAATTTCCGTGGTTTTTTATTTATTTACAAAAAAAATACCAAGATTACTCTTGATATTCTTTGGCGGAACAGAGAGGATTTGAACCTCCGCGGCCCTTAACGAACCCTAGCAGTTTAGCAAACTGCCCCCTTCAGCCTCTTGGGTACTGCTCCATTTACATATTTAATATAAAAAAATGGCGGAGAGGGTGGGATTCGAACCCACGGTAGGCTACAAACCTACGCCAATTTTCAAGACTGGTGCCATAAACCAACTCGACCACCTCTCCATATCATCTCGTGACAAGTTATATCATACCATAAAATTATCTTATTTGTCAACAATATATTTATAATTTTTGCAATTATTAAAAAATTATTCCACTAATCATGAATTTCATTAATTTATTTCATAATTAGTGGATTTTTCTTATTTAATCGCCTTATCTAAAGCATCTTTTTCTTCATTTGACAATGCATATTCACATTTTCCTTCTACTATAGGTTTTGCATATATATTTGATGTGTCTCTTCCATATATTCCGTTTAATACAATTCCGGTATTATGCTCATTTAAAATTGCCAGAGCAAAACTTAAATTGCTACCAGTATCTTTATATGCATTATACCTTACTAATCCAATCTTTTTTAGATAATTCTTGGAATCTGTATCGAGTTTTTGACAATATCTCTCTATTTCATTATTTTCTTTTTTTATTTCATCAACACTCTTAACATATTCCTGCAACATTTCATTTATATTGTTCCCTTTACCGAGTTTTGTCATAAAATCAGAATAATTTTTTCTTAATTTTGTAAGTTTAATTGAGTTTAATGCATAAATAGCAATCAATGCTATATTTATTATTAAAATAATAACATTAAATAAATCAAATTCAAAATTCATATTCATTTATTAATCACTTCCTATTTAATTAAGCCCAGGATCCTTTCTAAGTCATCATTTGAGTTATACTCAATAACTATCTTTCCTTTTCTTTTTCCAGCCTCTAATTTAACTTTCGTGCCAAAGAAGCCTTGGAATGAATTTTCTATGTCTCTGTATATAGCCTGATATTTTAGAGATTTTTCTTTATCCTTTTTTGGTAAGTTCTTATCGTTATTTATTTTTCTCTCTAATTCATCATATTTATCGCCATATTCAATAACTCCTAAAGCTAATTTATATTGTTTTTCTGGATCTTGTACCTTTAATAGCTCTCTACATTGTCTTTCACTAAAATTATGTTCAACAACTAAGTCAATTACCCTTGGGTCTAAGTTCAAAATTCTTACATTATTAGTCAATCCACTTCTGCTCATTCCTAACTTATCAGCAAGTTCTTGTTGCGTTAATCCATAATCATCTAATAATCTTCTTAATCCTTTAGCTTTTTCTATTGGATTTAGGTTTTCTCTTTGAATATTTTCAATAAGTGCAATTTCTCTATTTTCTTGTTCTGTTTTCGTTCTAACTAAGCAAGGAATTTCAGTAAGCCCAGCCTTTTTTGCAGCTCTCCATCTTCTTTCTCCTGCAATTATTTGATAATAGTCATCTTTTAATGTAACAATAATTGGTTGTATAACACCATATTGCTTTATTGAATTAGCTAGTTCGTCTAGCTTTTCCTCATCAAATCTTTTTCTAGGTTGTTCTTTATCTGGTTCAATTTTAGTAATTTTAATATTTTGTACTATCTCCCCTGTTACTTCTTCAATTTCAGGTTCTTTAATAGTATCACTAAATAACGCATCCAATCCTCTTCCTAGTCCAGTTTTTTTTGCCATATTCTATTCTCCTTTCTTCATATGCTTTGCAGCTTTTTGTTCTTCTTCATTAATCTTCAGAAATTCTCTTGTAAATTTCTCGTAACTCTTTGCTCCCTTAGATCTTGGATCATACAAAGTTATTGGCATTCCATAGCTTGGAGCCTCGCTAAGTTTTACATTTCTTGGAATTACATTTTTATATACCTTGTCTTCAAAATATCTTTTTACTTCCTTAACAACCTGGTTTGATAGGTTTGTTCTTGCATCATACATTGTTAATAAGGCACCTTCTACTTTAAAATCTTTGTTCATATGTTTTCTTACTAATTCTACTGTGTTCAACAGTTGTCCTAATCCCTCAAGCGCATAATATTCACATTGTACAGGTATCAATACACTATTTGATGCTGTAAATGCGTTTAAAGTAATAAGACCTAAAGATGGTGGACAATCTATTATTATAAAATCGTATTTATCTCTTATATTATTTAATTTTGTCTTTAATCTATACTCTCTATCTTCCATTGACACAAGCTGAACTTCTGCTCCTGCTAAATTCATATTTGATGGACATAAATCCAAATTTTTTACTTGTGTCTTTTGTAATGTATTTTCTACTTCTATATCTTCTATTAGTACATCATATATAGAGAACTTTTGTTCTTTATTTACTCCCAAACCACTGGTACCATTGCCTTGTGGGTCTGCATCAATAAATAAAACTTTCTTTCCTCTTTTAGCTAAAATTGTACTCATATTAATTGCTGTGGTTGTTTTTCCAACGCCACCTTTTTGGTTAGCTATTGATATTATTTTTCCCAATTTTATCCCTCCTATGTGTAAAAAAATGACATACTAATAATATATTAATATTACTAATATGTCAATAAAAAAAACTAATTTTTTTAAGTTTTCTATCGTATCGTTTTAAGTTTTAAAGAGGTTGCTTTGCAGGCATTCCAGGCTTTCTTGGATACTTTTTTGCTGTTATCGAAACTTTCTTTATAATAATCAAGTTTCTTTCCATTTTTTCATTATCTAATTTTAATTTTTCCTGTTTTATAATCTCTCCTCCAAGAAGTTTTATAGCTCTTTTAGCTTCTTTTAATTCTTCATCAGCCTTTGGTCCTTTCATACAAATACAAATTCCACCAATTTTAACAAATGGCAATAAATATTCCACAAGCACATTCATTGGTGCTACAGCTCTTGATACAGCAATATCATATTTTTCTCTGTATTTTTGATTTACTCCCATCTCTTCTGCTCTACCATGAATTGTATTTACATTGTTTAGTCCCAATTCAGTTGAAATTGAATTTAAGAAATTTACTCTCTTATTTAGCGAATCTAACAAAGTTACTTCTGCCTTACTACTTATAGCTATTGGTAATCCAGGAAAACCAGCTCCTGTTCCAACATCAATCATAGTATAATCATCTTTTATATATTTCAATATTGTAAGTGAGTCTATAAAATGCTTTGCAATAATTTCTTCTTCATCTGTTATAGCCGTCAAATTAATTTTCTCATTCCATTCAATTAAACTTTTCATATATTTATAGAATTTTTCTACCTTTTCATCTGGAATATTAATGTTAATTTCCTTTTCTTTTTCTTTAAAAAGTTTTTCAAACTCATAAAAATTCATTATTTATCTCCTTTTTAACTGTTCTAAATATATTAGTAAGACAGATATATCAGCTGGTGAAACGCCTGATATTCTAGAGGCTTGCCCCACTGATTCAGGTTTTATTTTATTCAATTTTTGTCTTGCTTCTATCCTTAATCCACTTAATTCTGAATAATCTATCTCTTTAGGAAGTTTTTTATTCTCTAATTTTTTAAATTTTTCAACTTGTGCTTCTTCTAATTTAATATATCCTTCATATTTTACTTGAATTTCTACCTCTTTTTTCTCTTCTTCTGTTAAATCCGGCATATTTTTGTCTATTTCTTCAAGATATTCGTACTTTATTTCTGTTCTTTTTAATAAATCAGCTAATTTTACTCCTATTTTTATGTTTGAAGAACCATATTTGGATAAAATTTCGTTTACTTTTTCAGTTGGTTTAACAGTAGTAGCCTTTAATCTCTTAATTTCATTAAAAATATGTTCTTTTTTATTTAAAAATCCTTCATATCTTGCATCTGATATTAATCCGTTCTCGTGTCCTATATCCATTAATCTCAAATCCGCATTGTCTTGTCTTAATAAAAGCCTGTATTCTGCTCTAGAAGTCATCATTCTGTAAGGCTCATTTGTACCTTTTGTTACTATATCATCAATTAAAACGCCTATATAAGCCTGTGATCTGTCTAATATTACCGGTTCTTTCCCTTGTAATTTTCTTGCAGCATTAATTCCTGCAATAATTCCCTGTGCAGCCGCCTCTTCATATCCCGAAGTACCATTTACTTGTCCTGCTAAGAATAATCCATCTATATCTTTGTATTCTAGAGACAATTTTAATGTAGAAGGGTCTATACAATCATATTCAATTGCATATGCTGGTCTTGTAAATTCAACATGTTCTAATCCTGGCAAAGTCCTATACATAGCTATTTGTACGTCTTCTGGCAAAGAAGAGCTCATTCCTTGCACATACATTTCATCTGTATCTCTTCCAAGAGGCTCTATAAATACTTGATGTCTTTCCTTATCAGCAAATCTTACTACTTTATCTTCGATAGAAGGGCAATATCTTGGCCCTGTTCCCTTTATTTCACCACCATAAAGAGGTGAACGGCTTAGATTATCTCTAATAATTTGATGTGTTTTAGCATTCGTATAAGTCAAATAACATGGTAATTGTTCTATTTCAGGGTCTATTTTATCTTCTAGAGAGAATAACTCTATATTCTTGTCTCCATTTTGTATCTCCATCTTAGAAAAATCAATAGAATTCTTATTTACTCTTGCTGGAGTACCTGTTTTAAACCTTAAAAGTTTAATATTTAATTTTTCAAGAACTTTAGATAGTTTATTTGCAGGAAAAACGCCATCGGGTCCACCTTCAAATGAGTTCTCTCCTATAAAAATCTTTCCTCTTAAATATGTACCAGTACATAAAATTATTTCTTTTACCTTATATACTGCTCCAACATTAGTCTCTATACTTGTTATTTTATTGTTTTCAACACCTATATCTACTATTTCAGCTTGTTTTAGATATAAATTTGGTTGTCTTTCTAGAGTATGTTTCATTTCCATTTGATATTTTTTTCTATCAGCTTGTGCTCTTAATGAATATACAGCTGGTCCTTTAGATGTATTCAACATCCTCATTTGCACAAAAGTTTTATCAATATTTTTTCCCATTTCACCACCAAGGCAGTCAATTTCTCTTACTAAATGTCCTTTTGAGCTTCCTCCTATATGTGGATTACACGGCATATTTGCCACAGCCTCCAAACTTATAGAAAACAATAATGTTTTCATTCCCATTCTTGCAGCAGCGAGTGCTGCTTCACAGCCAGCATGTCCTGCTCCAACTACTGCTATATCATATTCTCCTGCATCATATTTCATCTTTTCCAACTCCTTCATTTTTACTTTCATTGTATCATTGTTCTCGTGAAAACTTAGATTTAATCTTACTCAAGACAATTTGTACTTAGTAACCGTTTTTCTGTCCAGTTTTCATGAAAACATCCTTTAGTTCTCGCTATGTTTACATAATATTTTATGGTAACTTTCCTTATTTTCCAAGGCAAAACTTCTTAAATATTTCATTAATAATATCTTCAGAAACATTTTCACCTGTTATTTCTGCTAGTCTTTCTAATATGTCTTTTAAACAAATTGCCGTAATATCAACAGGCATATGTGTTTCTAAGCTTTCTCTTCCTTTTGCTACATCTTCTAAAGCATATAATATTTGTTGCTTATGCCTATTATTTGTTATTATTTCAGTGTTTTCACAATCCAACTCATTTAATTTAAATAGCTCTTCTATTTTATTATATAATTTATCCAGTCCTGTTTCATTAATTGTAGAAAATTCAATTATATTATTTTTAAATTTTTTTAACTTTTCATTTTCCTTAATTAAATTTTTTCCAAGGTCGATTTTATTTATTAATATAATTGTCTTTTTTCCTTCTATTAAATCTAATATTTTTTGGTCTTGGTCATCAAACGTACGAGAATCGTCAAATAGAGCAATTATTAGCTCAGCATTACTTATATTGTTTATACTTCTTTCTACGCCTATTTTTTCAACCTCGTCATTTGTTTTTCTTATTCCAGCTGTGTCCACAATTTTTAATGGAATGCCTTTTATATTTATGTATTCTTCAATAGTATCTCTTGTTGTTCCTTCTATATCACTAACTATTGCCCTATTTTCTCCAAGTATTAAATTTAAAAGAGATGATTTACCTACATTGGGTTTTCCAATAATCGCAGTTTTAATTCCTTCTTTTAAAATTTTACCATTTTCAAAACTATTTTTTAATTTTAATAATTTTTCTTCTACGCTATTTAATGTATCATTTATTTTTTTATTTGTAGTTTCTTCTATGTCATATTCAGGATAATCAATGGAAGCTTCTATATCTGCCATTAAATTTAAAATTTCACCTTGTATATCTTTTATTTTCTTCGATAAGCTTCCTTCTAAGTGTCTTTGAGCCACCATCATTTCTTTCTCTGTTTTAGAATTTATTATATCTATTACAGCTTCAGCCTGAGATAAATCAATTCTTCCATTCATAAATGCTCTTTTAGTAAATTCTCCTGGTTCAGCAAGAACTGCACCATTTTTTAAACATTCTTCTAAAATTTGATTTTCAACTACTATGCCACCATGTGAATTTATTTCACACATATTTTCTTTAGTATAACTCTTTGGTGCAACAAAGTAAGATACTAATACTTCATCTATAATTTCATCATTCTCACTTTTTACAATATTCCCATACTTTATAGTATATCCTTTTATTTCTCCCTTATTTTTAGGCTTAAATATCTTTTGCAAAATTTTAAAGCAATCATCACCACTCAACCTAATTATTCCAATTCCTGCATTTCCTGGTGCTGTTGATATTGCTGCAATCGTACTCATATTATTCCTCTCCTTTTTTATTTAGATTATAAAATATTACACTTATTAATTTTATCTATATTTTACACCATCATTGTACATAAGGTACTATTTTTGGTTCTTTTTTTACTCAATAATGGTGCTTTTATATTCCCATAATTCATTTAGTATAATATTTTTACATCAATAAAAAAATCAAAGCAAGACAATAGTATATATACTAAAATCCGAACTTTGACTTCCGATTTATATTCAATTATTTCTTTGCTATAACAACTCTTCTTCTATCGCCTTCACCAACGCTATATGTTTTCACAAATTCACTATTTTGTAGTTCTGTATGTAATATTTTTCTTTCATATGCATTCATAGGCTCTAGTGTTACAGACTTACCTGTCTTTTTAACAGTTTTTTCAACTTTTCTAGCTAATTCTTCTAAAGTCTTTTTTCTTGCATCTTTATAATTTCCGATATCAAGAATTACTTTAACACTTTCTTCTCTATTTTTACTTGCAACAGTTGTCAAAAGCGTTTGCAGAGCATTTAAAGCTTCTCCTCTATATCCAATCAATCTTGTAGAATCTTCTCCTTTAATATTAACATATACAAGTCCATTTTCGTTTTTTACTGTATATTCAATATTACTAGAAATTTTATTTAAAAAGTTATTCAAAAAGTTTTCAACTACTTTATTGGCATCTTCAATATCTTTTTGATTTATTTCTTTCTTTTCAATATTTTTTTCTTTTTTCTCTGGAATACTATCTTCCCTAATAGTTAATTCAACTTTTACAACATGTGGATCTAAAATACTAAAAAAGCTCTTCTTTTTTTCTTCAAGTATCTTCACATCGACTTGACTTCTTGTTGCTTTAAGTTCTTTTAATCCTTTTTCTATAGCTTCTGTAGAAGTTTTGCCTTCTGCAATAATTGTTTTAGGCATTTTTGTCTTCCTCCTTGTTAAATATTTTATCAATTATAAGTCTTTCAATTATAATTAAAATATTACTTACTAACCAATATAACGCTAGTCCCAAAGGAGCTATAAAAGCAATCGATATAGACATTATTGGTACCATATACATCATGCTATTGTTCATTTCTTGCATTGCTTCTAGACTTTCATCATTTTCAGTCTTTCCATCTTCAACATTTACTTTGTCCTTAGATGTTTTTTCTTCTATTTGTAAAGTCTTGTTTTTCTTCTTCTTTCCATTCGTTATTTTTATTGATATAAAAGATGTTATTATATACAATACAGGAATGATATATACTGTAATATCTCCCATGTTTTGATTTGGAACTTTGCTTAAATCAAGTCCAAAAAATTCCATATTAATATTTACATTTTCATCTGTACTTGCTTTTTTCTGAATTACTTGTATTTCTGGGTAAGCGGATGCTTTCCCCTCTTCATTTTTTATTTCTTCTACATATCCATTTATTATGTTTGTATCCACCTTTTTCATATAAGTTAAAGGTTTACTTACAAGCCAAAACACAGAAAGTATAATTATAATTTGTAGTATAGAACTTAAACATCCACTAAATGGATTAAGCTTTTCCCTTTTATATAAATCCATTGTTTCTTGATTTAATTTTTCAGGATTATTCTTATACTTTCTCTGTATTTCTTTCATTTTTTCCTGCATTTTTTCGTTTTTCTTTATTGATTTTTGTTGTGATATAGTTACAGGTATTAATATAATTCTTAAAATTACTGAAAAAACTATAATTGCAATTCCATAATTATTAAATATGTTGTAAAGAAAGTTAAGTAAATAGCCAAATAAATTTGCTATTGCTCCCATATTTTTACCTCCAATCAGTTTAAAGGATCATATCCACCCTTTGAAAACGGATTACATTTTAATATTCTAAAAATTCCTTTTATAATGCCTTTTATACACCCATATTTTTCGATTGCTTGCTTAGTATATTCTGAACATGTAGGATAAAACTTGCAATTTATTCCTCCATGAGCTAATGCTTTCGATATATGCTTTTGATAAAATTCAATTATTTTTATCAATACTTTTCTAAAAAATAAACTAATTTTTTTCAAATAAGTCTGCCTCTTTAAAAATCTCTACTATTTCTTTATGCACTTCTTGAAAACAAATATTTTCAATAGGTTCTTTTTTATTCCAAAGAAAAACAATATTATATCCTTGTTTTATTTTTTTCATTTCTCTATAATATGACTCTCTTATTATTCTTTTTATTTTATTTCTATTTACAGCATTACAAAGTTTTGTGCTTATTGCAATTCCTATTATATTTTTGTTTTTATTATTTTTTGTTATGTAAACAATTATTTGCTTTTTAACATGATAATTGCCTCTTTTTATAACATTGCTAAATTCATAATTTTTCTTTAATGTATTAATCTTTTTCATATTTTATCGCATACCTTTCTCAAGGCACAAATCTTACATCATTACAAAAAAGCCACTAACAACATTTCTAGTGGCTCTCTGCTTTAAATTAAGCACTTAATTTTTCTCTTCCTTTAGCACGTCTAGCTTTTATTACATTTCTTCCAGCTCTTGTGCTCATTCTTTTCATAAAACCATGCTCTTTTTTATTTTGTCTCTTTTTTGGTTGATATGTTCTTTTCATTCTCTGCACCTCCAATATCTATATAATTTGATAATTTTCTTTCACAAGTATTACTTATTATATACCTGTTTTTCATGTTATGTCAATAGTTTAAAGTAAATTTAAATATTTTTATTTTTATTCTGGTTTTATATTGACTATTGAACCTATTTTTTGATATTATATAGAGAAATAAAAGGTAATAAAGACTTTTATGTTTTTTTGCTTAATTTTTACTAAAAAACATAGCGGAATAGCGTGTTTGCGAGTTATCCACAGTTTGTGGATAACTATGTGGATAACTATGTGAATAAAATAATTTCCTATTCTTTATTCTAGGATTTTGGAAGGATGAACATAAATGCAAAATGAACTAAATGATTTATTAACAAAAGCAAAAGAACTTTTAAAAGAAGAGACTACTAAAATTTCATATGAGACTTGGATAAAAGTATTAGAGATTCAAAGCGAGGATAATGGTCATATTGTATTATTAACATCTACAGATTTCCAGAAGAACGTTGTTTCTTCAAAATATCTAGATTTGTTAACTAATACATTCAATTATTTGACAAACAAAGATTGTACTGTTTCTATTGTATCTAGAGAAGAACTTGAAGCAGCGTCAAATAATGCAGACCTAAGAGATGCCACAAACATTGAAGCTCCTATTAATTATGCCACAACAAATTTAAATCCAAAATACACATTTTCTACATTTGTCGTTGGTAATAATAATAGGTTTGCTCATGCTGCTGCTTTAGCGGTTGCTGAAGCACCTGCCGCATCTTATAACCCCCTTTATCTTTATGGAGGCGTTGGTTTGGGAAAAACCCACTTAATGCATGCAATTGGTAATGAAATCCTAAGGAATAACAAAAATTCTAAAATATTATATGTTACTTCAGAAAACTTTACTAATCAGCTTATTAATGCAATAAAAGATAATACTAACGATCAATTTAGAAACAAGTATAGGAGTATAGATATTCTTTTAATAGACGATATTCAGTTTATAGCTGGAAAAGAACGTATTCAAGAGGAATTTTTCCACACTTTTAATACATTGTATGAGAGTGGAAAACAAATTATTCTTTCGAGTGATAAACCACCAAAAGATATTCAATTACTTGAAGACAGATTGAAGTCTAGATTTGAATGGGGAATAATGGCCGATATTTCAAACCCAGACTACGAAACTCGTCTTGCAATTCTTAGAAAAAAGGCTCAATTAGATAATATTTTAATTGACGATGAAATTTTATCAACAATTGCAACTCGAATTGATTCTAACATCAGAGAACTCGAAGGAACATTAAATAAATTAATCGCAACCGCATCTTTAACGCACAGTCCTATCACATTAGAAATGGCTGAAAAAGCGATAAATGATATAGTTTCACAAAAGGAAAAAGTTATTTCTTCCGAATTTATTCAAGAAACGGTTGGAAAGTATTTCAATATAAATCCAAAAGATTTAAGAGGATCAAAAAGATCTAATGATATTACTTTTCCACGCCAAATTGCAATGTACTTATGTAGAAACGTTGCCAATATGTCTCTACCTCAGATAGGAAAAGACTTTGGCAAGAGAGACCATACAACAGTAATGCATGCTTGCAATAAAATCGAAAAAGATATTAAAGAGAGCAAAGAGACAAAGCTAATTGTGGAAAGTGTGAAAAACATATTGCTCGAAAGCAAATAGTCTGTAACATGCAATTTAAATATACTTTCCAGAACAATCTTAAATAGGTGTTTGCTAAATACTTGTTTGTTTCAATATTCTATAATCATTCTAGCACATAGCTTGTATGAGTTATTCACACCCCCCTGTGGAAAACGTGTGGATAAACTGTTGATAACTTAACAATCCACAATTTCAATTTTTACCTGTGTATAACTTTTCAATTTATCCACAGAGTTATCAACATCAAAATTGCTAGGGAAATAAACAATTAACATAGTTTTCCACACAATCCACAGCACCTATTACTACTACTACTAAATATATTTATATTATTATAAAGGAGACGATTTCAAGATGAAACTAATTTGTGAGAAGGATAAAATCCTTAAAGCCCTTAATTCCGTAACTAAAGCTGTTGCTGTAAGAACAACAATGCCTATATTAGAGGGTATTTTAATTCAAACAAATGATAATGAAATAAAATTAACAACTTATGATTTAGAGATAGGTATAGAATATATTATTAATGATTGTAAAGTAGAAGAACAAGGAGCTACAGTTGTAAATGCTATAATGTTTACAGAAATTATTAGAAGATTACCAGATACAGATATAAGCATAGAAGTAAATGATAAAAATCTTCTTGTTATAGAATGTGAAGGTTCTTTATATAAACTTGCAACAATGAATCCTGATGAATTCCCAGAATTACCTAAAATAAGTGTAGAAAATTCTATTGAAATTGAGCAAACAATTTTAAAAGATATGATTAGAAAAACAATATTTGCTGTAAGTACAGAAGAAAATAGACCAATATTTACAGGATGTTTATTTGAAATAGCAAATAATAAATTGAATGTTGTTGCTGTTGATGGATTTAGACTTGCTTGGAAGAGCAAATTCCTACAAAACAAGGTAAATAATTTCTCTGCAGTAATACCAGGAAGAACTTTAAATGAAATAAACAAGATTTTAATAGATTCTTTTGATATGATAAAGATTGGTGTTGCTAAAAATCAGGTTTTATTTGAAATGGAAAATTGTAAGATAGTAACTAGATTACTAGATGGAGAATTTTTAAATTATTCAAGTGTTATTCCAGAAACATGGGAAACAAGAGTAAGAGTAAATAAATCAATCTTACAAGACTGTTTTGAGAGAGTAAGTTTAATTTCTGCATCAAGTATAGAAAAAGAAAAAAAATATCCAGTTAAGGTAACTGTGGATATTGGCAAAGTAACAATTTCTTGTACAAACCAAACAGGTGATGCAAAAGAGGAAATCTATGTATCAACAGAAGGAAAAAATTTGGAAGCAGGATTTAATCCAAAATATTTCTTAGATGCACTTAGAAATATTGATGATGAAGAAATTTTTGTTGATTTTGGTACAAGCATTTCACCATGTATAATTAGACCAGTTGATGAAGAGGGAGATTATACATATATGATTTTACCTATAAAATTAAAAGACTAAAATAAAGGAAAATAAAAAAGTTTTCCACAATAGAGGCACAATATGTTGATAACTGAACTAGAATTACAAAATTTTAGAAATTATGAAAAGCAGAAGATAGAATTTAATAATAATATTAATATTTTTTATGGAGATAATGCTCAAGGAAAAACTAATATTATAGAGTCAATTTTTATTTCGGCTTTTGGTAAATCATTTAGAACGAGTAGGGAAAAAGAATTAATAAAATATAACGAAGAGTTCTTAAATATCAATCTAAAATACAAAAATTCTAGCAGAGAGGGTTACATAAAAGTTCAAATTGCAGATAAAAAGAATGTAATTGTTAATGGAATAAAGATAAAAAAATTGAGTGACCTTTTAGGAAATATAAATGTTGTTTTATTTACACCAGATGATATTAACATATTGAAGAATGGTCCAGCACAAAGACGCAGATTTTTAGATATGATGATTGGGCAAATAAGACCAAACTATGTTCATAATTTAAATATGTATTTAAAGGTATTAGAACAAAGAAATAATTATCTAAAGCAATTAAAATCTACAAATGGAAATTATGATTTATTAGATATTTGGGATGAAAAACTTGCCGAATATGCAAATAAAGTCTGTTTATATAGATTAGAATTTATAAAAAAAATAACGGATAAGATAAATGAAATTCACAGCAAAATAACTGAGAATAAAGAGGAAATTAGAGTAGAATATTTAACTGATTGTGAGAATAAGAAAAAGTTGCTTAGTTTAATTAGAGAAAGAAGAACACTTGACATAATTAAAGGATTTACTACAAAAGGTGCTCACAGGGATGATTTTAATATATATATAAATGACAATCTTGTAAATGTATATGGTTCGCAAGGACAACACAGAACAGCAGTTTTATCTCTAAAAATGTGTGAGTTACAAATTATTAAAGAAGAAATAAATGAAAGTCCAATACTATTACTAGATGATTTTATGTCTGAGTTGGATGCTAAAAGAAGAAAGAATTTCTTAAATAATATTGGAGATACACAAGTAATTATTACATGTACTGATGAAATAAAAGATGAGTTCGATAGTAAATCCGTATTCTACGTGAATAATGGAGTAATAAAAAAAGAACTTGATTAATTTGAAAAAAACGATTAGAATGATATAAGAATAATAAAAACGAAAGGATGTAGCGTAATGGAAAAGTATAACCATGAGTATAATGCAGAGCAAATTCAAGTTTTGGAAGGGTTAGAAGCAGTTAGAAAAAGACCAGGTATGTATATAGGAAGTGTTTCTATAAGAGGATTACATCACTTGGTATACGAAATAGTAGATAACTGTGTTGATGAAGCTTTAGCTGGTTATTGTACTCATATTCACATAATAATAGAAAAGGGAAATATCATTTCAGTAGAGGATGATGGAAGAGGAATTCCGGTAGATATACATCCTAAAACACATATTTCTGCTGCAGAAACTGTTTATACAGTACTTCATGCTGGTGGAAAATTCGGAGGAGATAGTGGATACAAAGTATCTGGAGGTCTTCACGGAGTTGGTGCATCTGTTGTAAATGCTTTGTCTGAATGGGCAGAAGTTACAATACAAAGAGATGGCGGAATTTATGAAATGAAATTCCAAAGAGGAAAAACCACTGAAAAGCTTACTAGATTAGGAGACTCTAAAAAAACAGGAACAAAAGTAAGATTTTTGGCTGATAGTACAATTTTTGAGACTCTTGAATATGACTTTGGAACACTTGAAGAAAGATTTAGAGAAATAGCTTTCTTGAATAAAGGTTTACATATTACGATAGAAGATCAAAGAAATGATGAAAATTTAAAGAAGTCAGAATTTTGCTTTGAGGGAGGATTAATTTCCTTTGTTGAATTCTTAAATCAAAATAAAGAAAAAATCCATCCAACTCCAATTTACATAGAAAAAGATGGTGAAGTACCAGTAGAAATAGCTTTACAATATACAACAGCATATACAGAAAACATATATACATTCGTAAACAATATTAATACAATTGAAGGTGGAACGCATCTTGAAGGTTTCAAAAGAGGAATTACAAAAGTATTTAATGATTATGCAAGAGCTCATAACATTTTAAAAGAAAAAGACTCAAACCTTTTAGGTGAAGATATAAGAGAGGGAATGACTGCTGTAATTTCTGTAAAAGTAAAAGAGCCTCAATTCGAAGGACAAACTAAAACAAAGCTTGGTAATAGTGTGGTTACAGGAATTGTTCAATCAATGGTAGTTGAAGTATTGGCACTTTTCTTAGAAGAAAATCCTTCTGTTGCAAAGGCGATATTAGAAAAATGTATAAGTGCATCAAGAGCAAGAGAGGCTGCAAGAAAAGCAAGAGAATTAGTAAGAAGAAAAAATTCATTAGAATCAACAACATTACCAGGAAAATTAGCTGACTGTAGCGAAAAAGATGCTTCACAATGCGAAGTATATATTGTCGAAGGAGATTCTGCAGGTGGTTCAGCAAAACAAGGAAGAGACAGAAGATTCCAAGCAATATTACCACTTTGGGGAAAAATGTTAAATGTTGAGAAATCAAGAGCAGACAAAATTTACAATAATGAAAAATTACAACCAGTTATATTGGCAGTTGGAGCTGGAATCGGTGCTGATTTTGATATTAACAAAATTAGATATGGAAAAATAATAATTATGGCAGATGCCGATGTTGATGGTGCTCACATCAGAACATTATTATTAACATTCTTCTTTAGATATATGAGACCTTTAATAGAAAATGGAAATGTATATTTGGCTCAACCACCACTATATAAACTTTCTAAAAAAGGATTTAAAGACGTTTATTGCTATACTGACGAAGAAATGGCACAACATCTTCAAGAAATGGGAAGAGATAATGTAAATATCCAAAGATACAAAGGTTTAGGAGAAATGAACCCAGAACAATTATGGGAAACTACAATGAATCCTAAAACTAGAATTATGATAAAAGTTACAATGGAAGATGCAATGAAAGCTGATGCAATATTTAATGTATTAATGGGAGAAGAAATTGCACCAAGAAGAGAATTCATAGAGAAAAATGCAAAATCAGTTAGAAATCTTGACGTATAAAATAATAATATAAAAACATATATAATCGCCTATAAGATATTCCTTATAGGCGATTATTGTAATGCTAATATTAATCGTAGCTAAAACCATTATACCTAATTAATAACCTAATATATATTACTACATAAATAAGCTATTTCACCAAACATAATAATCAGTCACTTGAATGTAAATCCACCAATAACAGCCATATTCATCCTGAAATGGACTAGAAATAACCACTAAAAAATACAGATACATTCGTAACATAGAACATATTACCCATAATTTAACCATACACAAAATAAAGAAAAAAGTATAGCTTACAAACGAATAATACACTCATATCGCCGACACCTATACATCTAAAATATTAAACATATAAATATCTTTGCTCGAAATATATAAGACCCACTTTTGAATTTCATATATTTTTTTGTTTAACTAATACTAACGTTACAATAGTATTATGTACAAAATAAAAAAATAAAAGAGGAGAGCTTCCGTTCTATGGAGCTCCTCTCACTTTTTATCTCTAGTGCCCGACTGCCTTTTATCTTTCTACTTTCCCAAAAGGAGTATCCTTCCCGCCAGCATACAGCACAGCGAAAACAGTATAGCCACTAAATTCTTCTCATTTGTGCAACCCCTTCTGTATTCATCTTCCAACCTTGTATATCGCTACCGAGATAGAAAATGGACAGATGCACAGCTGGTACGTCAATTATCAATACCAATATATACCAGTTCATACGTTCTCCCCAATAAAAAGATCCCCTAATTTATTTCTAGTTCACAGTCCAAATTTATACTTTCCTGTAAAATACAGGATATAGTCAAGTCTTCAAAGTTTTTCCCCTAAAGACACAGAAATATTACAAAAATCAATTATCACATTATATCTTATTTCTGATGATACAAAAGGAGATGGCAATCTATTTTTTAATTCTTTAGATGACATAAAGAATGCCTTTAAAATTAATTATTCAGAATCTAATTTGGGACTTCCTATTTTTTGTAAGGGATATTACAAAAAACAATTCCGTTTTTACTTTAACTATAAGTTCTGGTAGGGACCATCCAAACATGTTACCAGACCAACAAGACCAAGGGGAAGAGTTTAGAAGGATGTATTACAGCTACTAAAGATGATAAATGCCAAAACCAAATTCATTGCAATTGGAATTGGGGTAACAGTTATTTTTTATTTTTAGTTCAATCAAGCCGGGAAGAATGATTAATAATAAAAGAATCAAGTCTTTAAAGGAAGATATCAATAAATAACTCTTGCAACATGCAGTTTCTTTCTGGCTGAATTTGCGACTCTGGAGCTATATTCTGAGGAACGGTTTGGCGGCGGAATATGCCGTTAAACCGTCCGGTTTTCGTTAAACGAAAACACAACTTGCTGTCCCCTCTACGGGGACAACGTTTTTAAGTAGAACTGTAGATTGCCCCGACTGGTGCCTCCCTCCCGATGGCAACCTCTCCCGATTTCGGTCTGCTTCTTCAGGAAAGTTGGCGTTTTTTACCAATATTCCGGAGGCGGAATAGGCTGTAGCTTCCTGTAATAGTAGAGCATTCTACGATTATCCGACACATCAGATGGCTTCTTTTTCGTGATAATTGAATATTCAGAGAACTGAATATTTTGATAATCGGATAATCCGAATACTATTATATCTGTAGTCTCTTGGAATGTTACACAGTGACAACTGAATAATTGGCGTTTTGGATATTGCTATATTTGTATAATGGATAAGCAATTATAAAAGGCTACAATTATAATAGGCTGTTATTATACATTCCCCATCAGAGAGAAAGTTCCTTGAGCCTGCTGCCGTCCAGCCGGTGAACGGATACCGTACCGTCACAGTAAATAGCGAATGTTGGCATGTTCCCGTCCTTCGGGAAAGTGATGGAGCCGGTATTGCAGACCGCTGTATGCTCAGTCCGTTCAAGTTTCCACCGGTGGGTGTGACCATAAAAAAGACAATCGAACCTTCCCTTCGGCAGTCTGTCCTCATTGTAGATATGTCCGTGGGTGAGAAAGAAACGTTTTCCATTATCCACCAACAGGGTGTAATCGGACAGGATGGGAAAGTCCAGCAGCATCTGGTCCACCTCCGAATCACAGTTTCCACGGATGGCGACAATCTCACCGGCCATCGCATTGAGACGTTCTGCGATCCCTTTCGGGTCAAGTCCTTGAGGTATCCCGTTCCGGGGACCATAATTCAGGATATCTCCCAAAATACAAAGCATTCCGCATTGCTGCTCCCTGTAAAATGCCAGCACTTGTTCCAGTGCCGGTAACGAGCCATGTATGTCGGACACAATCAGGTATTTCATCATAATCTATTCGTTACGGGTTAAGTTTTCAATGCACAAAAATAAGCATAATTATCTAATCTCCCTAACCGGGGAAACGATGAGAAAAAAAGACAGGTTCCCTGAACTGTAGATTGCTGTATTGCTGTCCTTGTAGATTGCTGCAATGTTATAAACGGATACATTAAATAAGGGTATTTAGCCTTAGTCAAACTAATCTAATAAGCTGACAATAAGGCTTCTAATACTATGATATATGGGTTTATTATGCTACCTTAGTGGTATAATAATAAAGGATAAAAAGCTATGAACGAACAAGTTAGAAATATCTTAGAACAGAGTACCACCAAGACGAGCAAGATTGAGCAGCTGCTCCGTCTGGGCCTGATGCGCAGGGAAATTGCCGATTTGGTGACACGTGGCAACTATGGTTTTGTATATAATGTTGAGAAGAAAATGCTTGAAAGAGAAGGTGGAGTCTTGCTGAACAGGGCAGCAACCACCCTGATGGATTACACCTTCACCCACAAGTTCGGTATTGAGATTGAAGCCTATAACTGTAATATGGAAAGACTGGCACGCGAATTGAGGGAGGCCGGTATCCATGTTGCCGTTGAGGGTTATAACCACACGACCAAGGATCATTGGAAGCTGGTGACGGACAGCAGCCTGCAGGGAAATAATACTTTCGAGCTGGTCAGCCCGATACTGGTGGGTGAGAATGGCCTGAAAGAGCTGGAAACGGTATGCTGGGTGCTTGACATCTGTAATGCAAAAGTGAATGACAGTTGCGGGTTCCATGTCCATATGGATGCGGCTGGTTTCAATCTGGACACCTGGAAGAATCTGACTTTGACCTACAAGCATCTCGAACACCTGATTGATGCCTTTATGCCAAGGACACGCCGGAACAATACCTACTGCAAAACCCTCTCCGGTGTTTCCGACGAGAGAATCAAATCGGTAAGGACGATAGACGGCCTGCGGGAGGTCTTTAATAATGACCGATACCACAAGGTCAATTTTGAGGCTTATTCTAGGCACCGGACCGTTGAGTTCCGCCAGCATTCCGGTACGACCAATTTCACAAAGATGGAGAATTGGATCCGGTTCTTGAACGGATTAATTACCTTTGCGAAAAGATCCAGCCTTCCCAGCCGGATGACATTGGAGGAGTTACCCTTCCTGGACGGGAAACAGAAATTATTTTTTAAACTTAGAACTAAAAAGTTAGCGGTATGATACAGACTTATCATTTGCTGGATGGCGGTCAGATAACCGCCGCCAGCCCGGAAGAGTTCGTCCGGCTGCTCCGTGAGGGGAGCCGGTTCGACTATGATTGCACGGATCAGGAGTATATGGAGAACTTTGCCCGGCGTTACGGGGAGCTGCATGGCGTGTCAGTTGCCACCGATACCCCTGAACATTTCCTGACGGACTTGCAAGCCGCCGGTTACGTCCGGTAACCGGTATCGCTCCTTTATTATTAGTCCCTGCTTCAAAGATGAGGCAGGGATTTTTCTTTTTTCATTGCAACCTTTCCTGTCTGCCTGACGGCGTTTCCTCCTGTCAATTCCTGACTATCCATGACTATCCGTGACAGGGTATTTCATCTTTTCCCGGCATTCCTTTCTTTTGCAGTGTAGAACGATATACAATTATAAGCATTACAGTTTTACAGCATTATATTTTTATCTGATTATATAAAGAAAGCGTATGAAAAAAGAACCGTTATTAATTGCCTTTGCCAGCCAGAAAGGAGGAGTCGGAAAGTCTGCCTTCACAGTTCTGGTGGCCAGTATCCTTCACTACCAGAAAGGTTTGAAGGTGGGTGTCGTGGATTGCGACTCCCCCCAGCACAGCATCTCCCGGATGCGTGACCGGGACATAGAAAGCGTGCAGGAAAGTGATTTTCTCAAAGTGGTCCTCTACCGGCAGCATGAACAAATCCGGAAACGTTCCTATCCGGTAATCAAAAGCAATCCGGAGAAAGCGATAGAAGACCTGTACCGCTACATCGAAGAGCAGGATGCCGTCTTTGATGTCGTACTGTTCGACCTTCCGGGAACCCTCCGCAGCGAAGGGGTTGTCCATACCATTTCCGCAATAGATTACATTTTCATCCCCCTAAAGGCCGATAATGTCGTCATGCAGAGTTCCCTCCAGTTTGCCGAGGTGGTGGAGGAAGAACTGATTGCCAGGCACAACTGTAACCTGAAAGGCATCTATCTTTTCTGGAACATGGTCGACAAGCGTGAACGGACAGAAAGCTACGAGTCCTGGAACCGTGTCATACAAAAAGCGGAGTTACACCTGCTGGAGTCACGGATACCGGATACCAAACGCTATAACAAGGAGTTGAGCTCCCTGAAGAACAGTATCTTCCGTTCCACATTGTTCCCTCCCGACAACCGCCAGATAAAAGGTTCGGGTCTCTGTGAACTGATAGAGGAGTTATGTGCCGTAACACATCTGGATGCCTCCCATACCTTATAATAAAAGGAATTATGGACAGCGGAAAAAAGAAATTTGACCCTCGGAGCATTGATGAGAAGGCCATATTGGATATTGTCGCCAGGAAAGGGACGATACGACCGGACTCCCCTGCAACGAGTGTATCCCCTAAGCCGGAGGATACGGCAGAGGAGATTGCCGGGAGTAGCGAAGCTCCGGTCTTTACCACCGGGGAAATCGACGCTTACAGGGCATCCTTCCTGAATACGGTCAGGACCAAATCCCGTAAATCATTGCATATCGATGCCGACCTGCATCGCCGCATCTCTTCCTTGGTATGGGCGGTGGGACGTGGCGAGGTGACCGTAGCCGGTTTTGTAAACCAGGTGCTGGCACATCATTTCGAAGAGAACGGCGGATTGATAAACGCTGTGCTGGAGAAGTATTACCAATCACTAAAATCATAAGGACATGGAATACCTTTTTATTATCCTGTTCATCTATGCCTCTTACCTGAGCATTGAAAAGTATGTGCATACAGGCAGCATTTTCACATGGAGAGGCAGAAAGGACAAGAAGGAACGTCGGACTGCACCTGCCGCCATCCATCCGGCAATTGCTCCGTCTCAGGCGGGAATAATAGGCAAAAGCCGATACCAAATGCGACATTCACTGACAATAGATGACAATAGCGGACAGCCTGAATCAGGCATAGAAAAGAGTGATACCTTTACTCCCGAAAAGGAAACAGAACCGGTTCTTCGAGCGCACGAAACCCTTGAGAACAACACGAAATTCCCGGAAGTTCCGGTTCCTTTTCAAAAACTGAATTATCCTGAAATTGATTATATGCAGGAGCCCTCTCCTTCTTCCGGTGAAGAAAAAGAGGAGATTCCCGAACGCTACGAGATTACGGGATACGTACAGCGGAGCAATCCCCACCGGGCAACCGGTGTCACCTTTGACGATATGGATATGATTGAGAAAGCAATGGCATCGGACGAACTTACGGAAGCGGAACAGGAACAGGCCCGGCAGACTTTCCAAAAGCTGGAAGGCACGAACATGGAAAGGGTACTGCAGGCGAGCGTCTTGGGAAGCAGCGATAAACTGAAACGCTATATGCGTTTGTATGTAGACCGGGGTGAACCCCATTTATTGACTGGAAAGAATAGGGACGACATTCTCCGGGAATTTGATATTACGGAGCATGTGCCCCAATAAAATAGAACAAGTAAGGAATATGAGACAGTATTATGATTCCGGTTGATCCGGGTGCAGCGAGTTTTAAAACAGAATGTATAACCTAAAAAGACGAAAAAGCATGATAGATTTCTTTGACTCCGGTTGATCCGGGCAGGACGGGTTCTTGAAACGTAGTGTATAACCTGTTAAAAGGAAGATATAGATATATGAGAGGCTTCTATGATTCCGGTTGATCCTTACCCTTTACCGGAGCGAACATTAAAAGAGTGATTAACCCCTTAAAAACGGAGGTATCTATGATTGGTTACTATGACTCAGGTTGATCCTAAAAAGACATCGTGGTTGCAAGGACAAATCCGCAGGCAGGAAACTTCCTGCGGTTTGTTTGAAACAAGGTTTTTATTCACATTAAAAAATTAGATTGTATATGAAAAGACATTTTAAAAAGACGGTTGCTCTTATCGCATGAATAGCTGTTTCCACCCTGAGTGCCTATGCCGAAGGGAACGGAAGTGCCGGTATCACAAAGGCCACATCCATGCTTACCGGTTATTTTGACCCCGCCACCAAGTTGATATATGCGGCAGGGGCTATTGTGGGGCTGATAGGTGCCATTAAGGTATATTCGAAGTTCAGTAGCGGCGACCCCGACACCGGTAAAACCGCCGGGAGCTGGTTTGGAGCCTGCGTCTTCCTCATCGTCGCGGCGACAGTCCTTCGTTCCTTCTTCCTGTAATATAGCAGGCTATGGAATACAATATCAACAAGGGAATCGGCCGCAACGTGGAATTCAACGGCTTGCAGGCACAATACCTGTACTTTTTTGTCGGGGGCTTGCTGGCCATTTTCCTGCTGTTCGTCATCTTCTATATGATAGGTATTGACCGGTGGTTCTGTATCGGTTTCGGTGTCCTCTCCGCTTTCTCTCTGATCTTCGGGGTGTTCCACCTGAACAAGAAGTATGGTCCCAACGGCTTGATGAAGCTGGCCGCAGTCAAGTACCACCCGTCCTATATCATCAATCGCAAACGTATATCTTCCTTATTTAAAAAACGCATTCATGAGAAATATATTAAAAGCCGCAACGCTGGAAAGTAAGTTTCCTATCCTGTCCGTGGAAGAAGGATGCATCCTCTCCAAAGACGCAGACGTGACCATCGGCTTCAAGGTCTTTCTTCCGGAGCTGTTCACGGTCACTTCCGCAGATTATGCATCCATGCACGGCACATGAACAAAGGCAGTCAAGGTACTGCCGAATTATACGATAGTACACCGCCAGGACTGGTTTCTGAAAGAAAATTACAAGGCCGACACGCAGAAAGACGGGATGAGTTTTTTGGACCGTTCTTTCGAACTTCATTTTAATGAACGGCCTTTCCTAAATCATTTCTCTTACCTGTTTATCACCAAGACGACTAAGGAACGCAGCCGCAGCCAGAGCAATTTCTCCATCCTCTGCCGGGGGAATATAATTCCGAAGGAAGTCCGGGACAAAGAAACGGTCAGCCTGTTTTTGGAGAGTGTCGACCAGTTCGAGCGCATCCTGAATGACTCGGCCTTTATCCGTCTGGAGCGGTTGACCACCGATGAGATAGTCGGCACACCGCAGCAGGCCGGATTGATTGAAAAGTATTTTTCTCTTTCGCAGCAGGACACGACCACACTGAAGGATATACAGATGAGCGCGTCGGAGATGCGCATCGGGGATGATATCCTCTGCGTACATACGCTTTCCGATGTGGATGATCTTCCCGGTTCCGTCCAGACGGATACCCGGTATGAGAAATACTCCACCGACCGCAGTGACTGCCGTCTGAGCTTTGCCGCTCCGGTAGGTCTGATGCTCTCCTGTGACCACATTTACAACCAGTTCCTGTTCATCGATGATTCGGCAGAAATCCTGCAACGCTTTGAGAAGACGGCACGCAACATGCATTCGCTCTCCAAATACAGCCGTGCCAACCAGCTCAACAAGCAGTGGATTGACGCGTATCTGGACGAGGCGCATTCTTTCGGGCTGACCGCCATCCGTTGCCATTGCAATGTCATGGCATGGTCGGACAGCCGGGAGAAGCTCAAGGTGATAAAGAACGATACCGGTTCCGCCCTGGCCCTGATGGGATGCAAGCCCCGTTATAATACCATTGACGCACCTGCCTTGTATTGGGCAGGTATTCCGGGAGGCGAGGGCGATTTCCCTTCCGAGGAGTCCTTTTTCACTTTCGTCGAACAGGGAGTCTGCTTCTTTACGGAAGAGACGAACTATGCGGATTCCCTGTCGCCATTCGGTATCAAGATGGCAGACCGGACAAACGGGAAGCCCCTGCATCTGGATATTTCGGACGAACCGATGCGTCGTGGTATTACAACCAACCGTAACAAGCTGGTCATCGGGCCTTCCGGTTCGGGCAAGTCATTTTTTATGAACCATCTTGTGAGACAGTATTGGGAACAGAATACCCACATTATATTGATCGACATCGGTAACAGTTACAAGGGATTATGTGACCTGATTCACCAGCGCACAAACGGTGAGGATGGCATATATTATACGTATAGTGAAAAACATCCGATAGCTTTTAATCCATTTTTCACCGAAGACAAGGTCTTTGACCTGGAAAAGAAAGAGTCCATTAAAACGCTGATCATGTCGCTCTGGAAAAGGGATACGGAAGTCATTACCCGTGCCGAGGAAGTAGCACTCTCAATGGCGGTTAACCTGCTCCTTGAAAAGATAAAGGAGGACAATGAGCTGGTTCCTTCCTTTAATACTTTCTACGAGTTCGTACAGGGAGAGTTCCGTGGAATACTGGAGGAGAAGCATTACCGCGAGAAGGATTTCGATCTCACTAACTTTCTGAATGTATTGGCTCCTTATTATCGTGGTGGAGAGTACGATTATCTGCTGAACTCCGACGAGCAGCTCGACCTCTTGAACAAGCGTTTTGTGGTATTTGAAATTGACGAAATTAAGGAGCATAAAATTCTTTTTTCGGTAGTCACTGTCATCATTATGGAGGCTTTCATAAACAAAATGAGACGTTTGCATGGGGTGCGAAAGATGATAGTTGTAGAGGAGGCTTGGAAGGCAATCGCACGTGAAGGCATGGCTGACTATATAAAGTTTTTATGTGCGCCCGTAAAGGTTGCATCGTAAATATCTCTTTGGCAAGAGATTAGGAAAG
>ERZ772865.1009-NODE-1009-length-30013-cov-45.054343_pt1 | contig 30013 bp, 25 predicted proteins | sample MGYA00512133_ERZ772865 | MGnify/ENA primary metagenome ERZ772865 (study PRJEB29015, sample SAMEA2737722) | human gut metagenome | biome: human gut; feature: human-associated habitat; material: faeces | place: China | collected 2012 ...
TGGAGAACATCTTTGAAAACTCCGACTTCGTGTATATGCTCAACCAGGCGGGCGGTGACCGGCAGATTTTGGCCCGGCAGCTGGGCATTTCCCCGCACCAGCTGTCCTATGTGACCCACTCCGGCGAGGGCGAGGGGCTGCTGTTCTACGGCTCCACCATCCTGCCCTTTGTGGACCACTTCCCCAAGAATACCGAATTGTATCGCATTATGACGACCAAACCCCAGGAAATGAAGGAGGCTGATGGACGATGAAACCCGAAATTCTGCATAACGACCACATGATGTTTCTGGACCGGGCGCTGGAAACCCAGCACACCGCGCTCCTGACGGCGATGGCGGACGCCGTTTCCGAGTGCCGCACGGCGGCGGACCAGGCCGCTGAACTGACCGAGACCGGCGAGACCGGCCTGCTGCGGCTGGTGGAGATTTTGTGCGCCGCCAAGGTACAGCGCGGGCAGGCCGGTGAGACTGTGCTGGAGGGCACCGAGGTCCAGATTTTGGCCGACGTAGTGGCCCAGCTCTACGCCTGCCTGACCGAGTGCCGCTTTGTGGGTCCGCTGGGGCTGGCGGCCTATGCGGAGCTTTCCAGCATGGCGGCCTCCCTCATGTTGGGGGAATGGTTTGATTAAGGAACCGCGCCTGCGCTTCACGGAGGAAGAACGGGCGGACCCGGCGCTGGAAAAGCCCATCCGCAAGGCGGAAAAGGCCGCCGCCAAAGCGGACAAGGCGCAGGCAAAAATCCCGAAAAAGCAGGTCAAGCGGGCCGAGGTGGACCCCAAGACCGGCAAGGTCACGACCAAGCTGGTGCTGGAGGATAAGCCCCGGCCGTCCTCCAAGCTGTCCCATACGGTGCGGGATGCGCCGGGCAACGCGGTGGCGGGTAAGCTCCACCAGGAGATCCGCAAGACCGAGGACGATAACGTGGGCGTGGAAAGCGCCCACAAGTCCGAGGAAGCCGTAGAGACCGGCGTACATCTGGCGAGGGAGGGCTACCGCAGCCACAAGCTGAAACCTTACCGCAAGGCCGCCCAGGCCGAGCGGAAGCTGGAAAAGGCCAACATCGAGGCGCTGTTTCAGAAATCCGTCTATGAAAACCCTGCGGCGGCCAGCAACCCGCTGTCCCGCTGGCAGCAGAAACAGCAGATCAAGAAGCAGTACGCCGCCGCCAAACGGGCCGCACAGTCCGGCGGGAGCGCCGCCGGTGCCGCCCAAAAGACCGGCAAAGCGGCCAAGACGGTCAAGGAGAAAGCCCAGCAGGCCGGGGCCTATGTGATGCGCCATAAAAAGGGCTTTGGCATCGCCCTGGGCCTATTTTTAATCGTCTGCTTGCTGCTCAACACCATGTCCTCCTGCTCCATGATGGCGCAGAGCATCGGTTCGATGATCTCCGGCACCACCTACCCATCGGATGACCCGGAGCTGGTGGCGGTGGAGGCCAACTACGCCGCCAAGGAGGCCGCGCTGCAAGCCGAGATCGACAACATCGAGAGCAGCCACCCCGGCTATGACGAGTACTGCTATGACCTGGATATGATCGGCCACGACCCCCACGAGCTGGCGGCCTACCTGTCCGCTGTGCTGCAAGGCTACACGCGGGCAAGCGCCCAGGCGGAGCTGGAACGCATTTTCGCGGCCCAATACCAGCTGACGCTGACCGAGGAAGTGGAGGTGCGCTACCGTACCGAGACCCGGACGGACAGCGAGGGCAACGAGTATGATGTGGAAGTGCCCTACAACTATTACATCTTAAATGTGACCCTCACCAGCAAGCCCATCTCCTCCGCGGCTTCGGAGCTGCTGACGCCTGACCAGCTGGAAATGTACCAGGTGTACCGGCAGACGCTGGGCAACAAGCCCCTGATCTTCGGCGGCGGGTCCGCCGACACCAGCGATTCCGAGAGTTTGGCCGGTGTGGAGTTTGTCAACGGCACCCGGCCTGGCAATCATGCGGTGGTGGACATCGCCAAAAGCCAGGTAGGCAACGTGGGCGGCCAGCCCTATTGGAGCTGGTACGGCTTTAATTCCCGCGTGGAATGGTGCGCCTGCTTTGTGTCCTGGTGCTACGGCCAGATGGGCCTTTCCGAGCCGCGCTTTGCCGCCTGCCAGTCCCAGGGCATTCCCTGGTTCCAGTCGCATGGACAATGGGGCGGGCGGGATTACGCCAACATCGCCCCCGGCGACGCCATCTTCTTCGATTGGGATTTGGACGGCAGCGCCGACCATGTGGGCATTGTTGTCGGCACCGACGGCAGCCGGGTCTACACTGTGGAGGGCAATTCCGGCGACGCCTGTAAAATCAAGAGTTATTCCCTAACCTACGAGTGCATCAAGGGTTACGGCCTGATGAACTGGTGACAAATTTTTATGAAGAATAGGAGTGATTTGACTATGGCTAAAAACAAAATCGAGCGCATCGACCAGGAGATCGCCAAGACCCGCGAGAAGATCGCGGAACAGCAGGAAAAGCTGAAAGACCTGGAAGCGCAGAAAACCGAGGCGGAGAATCTGGAGATCGTCCAGATGGTGCGCGCCCTGCGCATGACCCCGGCCCAGCTGTCCGCCATGCTGTCCGGCGGCATGGTGCCCGGCCGGGCGGCGGGTCCCGCCGATTCTGAACTGGAGGAAATGACCCATGAAGAATAAGAAGATTTTCAGAACCTTTGCCGCCCTTTGCACCTGCCTGATGCTGATGGGCGGCTTCTCTGTGACCGCTTTTGCCCAGGGCGCTGACCCTGCGCCGACGGCTACCCCTGCGGCGGACGCCACCAACGACAGCAACGTGGTGGTGGAGGAAACCGAGGACAGCCCCGCCCTGACCCCGGAGGGCAACGCGGCCCTGGTGGATGACTTTGGCGGCAATAAACAGCTCATCACCGTCACCACCAAGGCGGGCAACTATTTTTACATCCTCATCGACCGCGCCAACGAGGACAAGGAGACTGCCGTCCACTTCTTGAACCAGGTGGACGAGGCTGACTTGATGGCGCTGATGGAGGACGGCGAGACGGCGGAGGAAACGCCCGCAGTCTGCAACTGCACGGAAAAATGCGCCGCCGGTGCGGTGAATACGGCCTGCCCGGTGTGCGCCGTGAATATGGCGGAGTGTACGGGCCAGGAGCCGGAACCCACCCCTGACCCGGAGGCAGAAACCGAGCCGGAACAGGAACCGGCGGGACTGAACCCGGCGATGCTGCTGGTGGTGCTGGCCGCGCTGGGCGGCATCGGTGCGCTGGTCTACTTCAAATTCATCAAGCAGAAGCCCAAGACCAAGGGCAGCGACAACCTGGATGATTATGACTACGGCGAGGACGAGGAACTCCCGGAGGATGAGACCTGGGAGACTGAGCCGGAGGATGCCGACGGGGGCGGCGACGAGGAAAGCGAGGACAAGACGGATTGACCCGCTTCACCGACAGCCCTTTTGAACCCATGATGACGCGCAGGCCGGAGGGCGGGAAGGCAGCTTCCCGTCCTCCCTCTTTATCTCCCGGCCACCCCTGTTATGGCTGCGGAAACTACCGCCCCGGCCAGCCCTGCGTGGGCTTTTGCCACAAAGAGCTGACTGCCTGGCTGCGTGAAAGGAGAAAAGCAAAATGAATGATTTGATCCAATTTCTCATTGTGTTCGACCTGATCTGCTTCGGCGTCTACTTTGGCGGCGACATCGTTTGCACGGCGCTCGCCAAGGTGCGCAAAAAACCGGGCCAGAAAGGCCCTTATGAATTTGAGGTGGAGGACGAACCCGCTGAACCGCCTCTATCCATTGACGCCATCCGCCACCTATTCCGCGGCGAGGTCCACGATTTTGTCCGAAACAAACTTCTGCCCAGCGGACAGGAGACGCTTTCCGCCCTGACCGAGCCGGAGCAGACAGCGGCCAGGTTCCTGTTCTGCGCTCTGATCGGCTATCTCAAAGAGGAAGCCCCGATGGATGAGCAGAGCTTCCCGATGGTGATGGAGATGCTGAACTATGCCGAGGGCGCGAAAGAGGACGGCGAAAAGGACGTGATCGACATTCTGATAGAGGAAACCGCCGCCCGGACCCGCCAGCGCGAGGAATATTTCAGCGATTACCGCCGCTACCAGCTCATGCAGGTGGACAAGGAGCGAGTGCTGCTGGCCTGCCGGGTCATCATCAACGACCTGCTGGGAAAGCTGTACCGTTATGATTACAACGTCGGTTATGACTGCCTTCTGGACGATGGCAACAGCGTTTCCAGAAAGCTGAAAAAATCCAATGCAGAAATGGAGGTTGAGGAAGATGCGCCTTGTGATCGCTGAGAAGCCCTCGGTGGCAAAATCCCTGGCCGCTGTGCTGGGGGCCACTACTCGCAAAGACGGCTACCTGGAGGGCAACGGCTGGCTGGTGTCCTGGTGCCTGGGGCACCTGGCCGGGCTGGCGGATGCCGCCACCTATAATCCCGACTATGCCAAGTGGCGCTATGATGACCTGCCCATTTTGCCGGAAACCTGGCGTTTTACCATCGCCAAGGATAAGCGGGACCAGTTCGACGTGCTGCGCACCCTGCTGCGGCGGGAGGACGTGACCGAGGTAGTCAACGCCTGCGACGCCGGGCGGGAGGGCGAGCTGATTTTCCGCACCGTCTACTGCCTGGCGGGCTGTACCAAGCCCATGAAACGGCTGTGGATTTCCAGCATGGAGGATTCCGCCATCCGGGAGGGCTTTGCACAGCTGCGCCCCGGCACGGACTATGACGGGCTGCACCAGGCGGCCCTCTGCCGGGCCAAGGCGGACTGGCTGGTGGGCATCAATGCCACCCGGCTGTTTTCAGTGCTGTACCACCGCACCCTCAACATTGGGCGCGTCATGTCCCCAACGCTGGCCCTCATCGTCCAGCGGGAGGCCGAGATCGACGCCTTCAAGCCGGTGCCGTTCTATACCGTGGCTCTGGACTTGCTCGGTTTTACCGCTGCCAGCGCCCGCATGGACAAGAAAGCCGATGCCGAACAGCTGAAAAACGCCTGCCAGGGCGGCACGGTGACGGTCAAACAGGTGGAGCGCAGGGACAAATCTGAGAAGCCGCCCGCCCTCTATGACCTCACCACCCTCCAGCGGGACGCCAACCGCCTGCTGGGGTTCACCGCCCAGCAGACATTGGACTATCTACAAAACCTCTATGAAAAGAAGCTATGCACCTATCCCCGGACGGACAGCCGCTACCTGACCTCCGACATGGCCGAGGGCCTGCCGGTGTTGGTGAATCTGGTCGCCAACGCCATGCTGTTCCGCAAAGGCATCGCCATTTCCTGCGATGCGGCGGCGGTCATCAACGACAAGAAAGTGACCGACCACCATGCGGTGATCCCTACCCGCAACATCCGGGAGGCTGACCTGTCCGCTCTGCCGGTGGGCGAACGGACCATTCTGGAGCTGGTGGCCCTGCGGCTGCTGTGCGCTGTGGCCCAGCCCTATACCTTTGCGGAAACTGCCGTTGTTGTGGAGTGCGCCGGTGCGGAGTTTACCGCCAAGGGCCGCACGGTGAAGCAACCCGGCTGGCGGGCGCTGGATGCCGCCTACCGGGCCAGCATGAAAAGTGCGCCGGAACAGGACGGCAATTCCGAAGATAAGGCGTTGCCTGAACTGTCCGAGGGCCAGGAGCTGCCGGTCGCCGGTGCCGCCGTCAAGGAGGGCAAGACTACCCCGCCCAAGCATTTCACCGAGGACACCTTGCTCTCCGCGATGGAAACTGCCGGGAAGGACGATATGCCGGAGGACGCCGAGCGTAAAGGGCTGGGCACCCCCGCCACCCGCGCCGGGATTTTAGAGAAATTGGTCTCCTCCGGCTTTCTGGAACGCAAAAAGAGCAAGAAAACCGTGCAGCTTTTGCCGTCCCACGACGCCATTTCCCTGATTACCGTCCTGCCGGAGCAGCTGCAATCCCCGCTGCTGACCGCCGAGTGGGAGTACCGGCTGGGCGAGATCGAGCGCGGCGAGCTGACCCCGGAGGATTTCATGGCCGAGATCACCGCCATGCTGAAGGAGCTGGTGGGGACTTATCAGGTCATCAAGGGCAGCGAGTACCTGTTTGCCCCGCCCCGCGAGGTGGTGGGCAGATGCCCCCGCTGCGGCGGCGAGATTGCAGAAATGCAAAAAGGCTTCTTCTGCCAGGACAAATCTTGCAAATTTGCAATCTGGAAAAACAGCAAGTGGTGGGCCGCCAAGCGCAAGCAGCCCACCAAGGCCATCGTGGCGGCGCTGCTGAAAGATGGTCGCGCCCATGTGACGGGGCTGCATTCCGAGAAAAGCGGCAAGACCTACGACGCCACCGTGGTGCTGGAGGATACCGGCCAGTACGTCAACTTCAAGCTGGACTTTGACCGGCAGAAAGGCGGCGGCAAATGAAACTGAGTTTGTATGAACAGGAAACGATTATCCTCTACAACCAGGCCGAGGCCACCGCCGAGGTCTATTCCCACGACCCGCGCCTGCTGGAAAAGCTGCGGCGGCTGGCCGAGAAGTACCCAGATCAGATCGCGAAAAAGGACCGCCAGACCTTTACGGTGCCCAAACGCTGCGTGTCGGTGCGGGAGCCGTACAGTGCCGAGCGCCGCAAGGCCGCCAGCGAACGGGCCAAGGCTGCCGGGTATAAACCGCCCGTCCCGAAAGCGGGCGGCAAGTAAGCATGGGCGAGAGCGTCTTTGAAGTCGTAAAACAGTCCGTCACCGCCAGAGAGGCGGCGGAGCTTTACGGCATCGCGGTGGGGCGCGGCGGCATGGCCTGCTGCCCCTTCCACGATGACCGCCACCCCAGCATGAAGGTGGACACCCGTTTCCACTGTTTTGGCTGCGGCGCAGACGGCGACGTGATCGACTTCACCGCTAGGTTCTACGACCTGTCCCCCAAGGAGGCCGCCGAAAAGCTGGCCCAGGATTTTGGCCTTTCCTATGACAGCAAGGCCCCGCCCCGGCGAAGCTATGTTCGGCAAAAATCCGAGGCACAGGTGCGGAAAGAAAAGCGCGAACACGGCTGGCGCGTCCTGACGGGCTACTATCACTTGCTCCGAAAATGGGAGGCCGACTATTCCCCCAAGACGCCGGACGAGGCCCCGCACCCACGTTTTTTGGAGGCCATCCAAAAGAAAGATTACATGGGCTATCTGCTGGACACCTTTCTCGACAGCAGCACCGAGGAACAGGACCAGTGGATCGCAGAACATACCGCTGAAATTTCGGCCATAGAAGGGAGAGTGAAAATCATGGCTGACAAACCCACCAACCGGGAACGGTTGCAGCAAATCACGGCGGGCATCGAGCAGGGTATCAAAGAGCTGTTCGAGAGCGAAAAGTATATGCGTTACTTGTCTGTGATGTCCCGGTTCCACCGCTACTCCGTCAACAACACCATGCTCATCTATATGCAGAAGCCGGACGCCACCCTGGTGGCCGGGTACAACAAGTGGAAAAATCAGTTTGAGCGTCATGTGAAGCGCGGCGAACACGGTATTACCATCATCGCGCCCACGCCGTTCAAGAAAAAGATTGAGGAACAGAAGCTGGACCCGGACACCAAAGCCCCCATGTTGGATCAGGACGGTAAGGTCATCATGGAGGAACGGGAAGTCGAGATCCCCATGTTCCGTCCGGTGAAGGTGTTCGATGTGAGCCAGACGGACGGGAAACCGCTGCCGGAGCTGGCGTCCACCCTGTCCGGGAGTGTCCAGAACTATGAGGCTTTCATGGAAGCCCTGCGCCGGTCCGCGCCGGTGCCGCTCTCCGTGGAGCCGATGGCCGCCAACATGGACGGGTATTTCTCGCCGGACCAGCAGCGCATCGCCATCCGGACAGGCATGAGCGAGGTGCAGACCGTTTCCGCCGCCGTCCATGAGATCGCCCACAGTAAACTGCATAACTACGCCCAGGTCCAGGAGGAAGCGGCCAGGGCCGGTGACAAGGAGCCGCCCAAGAAGAAAGACCGCAACACCGAGGAGGTGGAGGCCGAGAGCATTTCCTATGCGGTCTGCCAGTATTTTGGAATCCAGACCGGCGAGAACAGCTTCGGCTACATCGCCAACTGGAGCCAGGGTAAGGAGCTGCCGGAACTGCGGGCCAGTTTGGAAACTATCAACAAGGCAGCCGGGGAACTGATCGCGGACATTGACCGGCATTATAAGGTTATCTGCAAGGAGCGCGGCATTGACCTGACTGCTGCCCCGGAACTGCAGCGGGACCCTATCGAGCAGCTGGCAGCCGACATCGACCAGTTTTCTTTTGACTACGATACCTATGAATACCGGGATCAGGTGGATAATCGTGAGGATGCGCTGCGGGAATTGACCGCTGCGTTCCGCGGCGGGGATGCCAGCGGTGTTCGGGACTGGCTCCAGGAATTTGCCGATGAAAATGAACCTGGAGAAGCGGCCACAAAAGCTGCCGAGCTGTTGGATCGCCTGGAGCAACTGGTGCCGGAACCTGACCCCAATCTTGTGAAAATGGCGGATGAAGCGATAGCGATGGGCGTAGAAACTACTCCGCCCAGCACCGAGTACCGCGAGGCCCTGCTGGTGCTGGATGATACCACCTATCTTCATGTTCAGCCCTGCGACACCGGCTGGGACTACACGCTCTACGACGCCGCCACCAGGAAGCAGCTGGACGGCGGCCAGCTGGATGCGCCGGAGCTGCCCCTGTCCACCGCCGCGCTGAAAATCTGCGAGATGCACGGGATGGGCGGCCAGACCATTCGGTATGCGCCGCTGTCCATAATCGAGACCTTGCAGGAGACCGCCTACCAGCAGACCGCAGAAGCTGCCACCACCCAGCTGCCGGACGCCCCGGAACAGCATCTGGACGAATACCCCATGCCGGACCCGACGCTGACCCAGGACGATTTGGAAAAGTGCGGCTATCTGGACGGGGACCTTCTGCCCCTTTCCAAAGAACGCGCCTATGAGCTGATGGAGCGCGACCTGACCGTTTACATCATCCAGCAGGGTGAGAATCCGGCGATGGCTTTTGATACCACTGACCTGGATGCCCATGACGGTATCTTTGCCGTTACTCGCGAGGAATGGGAGGAAAGCACGGCTTTCGATGCCCAGGTCAAAGAGCGTATGGACCACCAGCAGGAACGGGAGCAGGCGTTCCTCGACCATAAGGGCGACTGCTTTGCCATTTATCAGGTGAAGCACACCGATGAGCTGCGGGACATCCGCTATGAGGGGCTGGAATGGATCAAGTCCATCGGGCAGACGGTGCAGCGAGACAACTACGATCTGGTCTACACCGCGCCGCTGACCCCCGGCGACCTGAAAGGCAGCGTGCTGGACAATCTTGAATACCGCTTCAACAATGAACACCCCGCCGACTACCGCCACCCGTCCATGAGCGTCAGCGACATCGTTGCCATCAAGCGGGACGGCAAGGTATCCTGTCACTACTGCGACAGCTTCGGCTTTGCCGAGGTTCCCGGCTTCCTGCCGGACAACCCGCTGAAAAATGCGGAGATGGCCGTGGAGGATGACTACGGCATGATCGACGGTATCATCAACAACGGCCCCAAGGAGCAGACGGTGGCCCAGCTGGAACAGCAGGCCCGTAGCGGCCAGCCCATTTCCCTGATGGACCTGGCTGCCGCCGCCCACCGGGAGGACCGGGATAAAAAGAAATCCGTTGTGGAGCAGCTGAAAAGCCAGCCCAAACCCGAACATAAAAAGACAGCGCCCAAAAAGAGCGCGGAAAGGGAGATCTGATATGAACGTTTTGACCTTTGAGGAAACCAACCTGCTGTGCATCTACAACCCCGGCACCCGCCAGGGGGCCATCGAGGCCCTGACCGAGATGCGCGGCCACTTGCAGGCGGACGAGACCGAGCTGCTGGCCCTGACGGACAGCACCCTCGCCAAGCTGCGTGCCATGACCGACACCGAGTTTGACGAGCTGGAACTGTACCCGGATTTTGACGAGTAACCCGCTGTTTTAACCAGCCGGGGCGGCCGCCGTGCCGCCCCATTTTCATATCCGAAGGAAGGGAGGATAGAACCCCATGCCAACCAAAGCAGAACAATATGCGCAGATGGCCGACCAGGTGGCGCGGCAGCTCACCGGCAGCTGGCAGGAGTGGGCGGGCTTTCTCACCACCGCCGCCCGACTTTACAAATATCCGTTCCATGAGCAGATGATGATCTACGCCCAGCGCCCGGACGCCACTGCCTGCGCCGAGTACGACCTGTGGAACAACCGCATGGGCCGGTATGTGCGGCGCGGGTCCAAGGGTATCGCGCTGGTGGACGATTCCGGGGACCGGCCCCGGCTGCGGTATGTGTTTGATATTTCTGACACCGGCACCCGTGAACACTCCCGCACCCCCTGGCTGTGGACGATGAACGAGGAACACGCCGCGCCGGTCATGGCGATGCTGGAGAGTAGCTACGGTGTGGGCGGCGAAGAACTGCCCCAGCAGCTGGCCGATGTGGCCGCCGGTCTGGCGGAAGAATACTGGACGGATCACCGGCAGGACATTCTCTATATCGTTGACGGTTCCTTTTTGGAGGAGTACGATGAGTACAACATCGAAGTCCAGTTCAAGTCCGCCGCCACGGTCAGCATCACCTACGCCCTGATGTCCCGCTGTGGGCTGGAGCCGGAGCAGTATTTCAGCCATGAGGATTTCATGGCGATCTTCGACTTCAACACCCCTGCCACCGTGGGGGCGCTGGGCACGGCGGTCAGCCAGATAAACCAGCAGGTGCTGCGGCAGATCGGCGTCACCATCCAGAACTATGAGCGTGCCAAGAGCGCGGAAAGGAGTGCCACACATGGAGAACAACCTGACTTACACGATGACTTACACGAGGAACGGCGATTACCTGATCCCCGACCTGAAGCTGTCCGAACAGCCGGAGAAGCCCCTGGGCAAGTACGGCAGGATGAGGAAAGCGTATCTGAAGGAACACCGGCCCATCCTCTACAACCAGCTGCTGATGACCGAGAAGCTGTACTCGCACCTTCTGGAGATCGACGAGACCGCGAACAGCCGTCTGGAGCAGATGATGCCCCGGCTGGCAGAGTCGGCGGGCGCGACGGAGGCGCTGAAAGCTCGCGACCCGATGGCCTGGGTGGGCCTGATGAACACCTGCAAGGCCCAGGCGGAGGAGATTCTGCTGGCGAAACTTATCAACAGCTGACCTTAAACCTGTTCCTCTCCGAAGCGGAACAAATCCAAAGAATAGACGAAGCAGAGAGTGTGAAAACGCCCTCTGCTTTTTCTATGCCAAAACCCGCTGCGCAGGCGGAACCTGTGCGCCGGGCGCTGACCCAGGCGGAAATCGACGCCGCCATCCAGGAATGGAACGGCAATATTGAAAGTAAGAACGCGGTTGTCCGCTACATGAAGGACCACGCCCGTGAAAAGGATACCGCCGCCTGGCTGCGGCAGGAGTACGGCGATGACCTCCCGGCCTTACCTGTGACGGTGGACGGCGCGGTGGGCGACGTGCCCTGGCCCAAGGTGCAGCGCCGGATCGCCCAGCTCATCAAGGAAGATCGGTTCTATACCGAAGCGGAGCAGGACCGATTTGACAACATCGACCCCATCGCCATTCGGGAGGCCCTGGCCGAGCGCGGCATCGTGAACGGCCAGGTGGTGGACCCGGAAAAGCTGGACAACGATCCGTTCATCCAGCAGGTCATGCGGGATGTGGAGGCCGTCGCGGCCGAGGAACAGGCCGAGGCAGCGGCAAAGCCGCCTGTGCCTGACTTATCCGGCCAGCCCATCACCCGCGAGGGCGACACCCTCACCATCGGCAGCGGTGAACCTACCCATGAGATCGACATCACCGTTTCTGACGAGGAATATGAGGCTATCCGGCAGACTATCCCGGAAACAGAAGAGCCTATCGCCTACGACCCCGCAACACCCCCTTACCATGTGGGCGATACGGTCTATCTGGACAATCAGGAATACCAGATCACCGAACTGCGGGAGGATACGGTGCAGCTGCTGCCTACCGGCATGAGCTATCCCATCTTCCGGGCTGAGAGCCGGGAGCGGTTCGAGCAGCTTCTACAAAACGACCTGCGAAACGGCCCCGTTACCGAGTTCCTTTACGTTGACCCGGAGAAAGCGGACCAGGACCTGCGAGAAGTGCTGACTTCCGGCCTGTTTACCCGGCACGACAAGGAGTATATTTCTCACTGGCTGCGGGATGGCGAGGGCAACACTAAAATTGCCCAGCGGTTATCTGAGCTGTATTCCGGGCGCGTGGAAACGATGGACCTTGTGACCGGCGACATAGCGGACTACCGCACCTTCACCACCAGCGTTGAGGTGGAGATCCTGGACCATGAGGAACGAAAACTTACGACCCTGGCATACCACTGGGATGAACTGGCTCCGCTTCTCCGGGGACTGTATGTGTATGAACTGGACGGCTTCTTCCAAGACCCGGAAGGCTTTAAGCGGTATGTGGTAGAAGAAACATCGGATGCGTTTGAAGAACCCTTCATTATTCGCGACCAGCAGACGGGGCGCTATTATAATCTGGATGATATATACCAGACCTTTGAAACATGGGAAGAAGCTGAAGCCTTTGCGGTCCGGTTGAACACGCCCTTCCTGGAAGGAATCCCATCTTACCAGGTAGGCGATCAGGTAACGCTCCCTGCGCCCGACCACCCCATCGCCGGCACGATTGATGCCATTGAAGATACAACGGTCCGTATTTATACCGGGCCTTACACCTGGAGTTATGATGTCATCAGCCGGGAACAGTTTGAAACCTGGCTGCGCCAGGATGAGCGAAATGCCGGACTGTTCACGCCGGACACCAGAGAAACCCCTGCGCCGGAAATCACCTCCGAGCCGGTAACGGTCTATCCCGGCGACAAAAACGGACTTCCCTATGATGTGGTGGTGGAACGGCTACACATAGACGAGCCGGAACCCACGCCGCCGGAACAGCGTCCGCCTGAGAATTTCCGCATTCTGGACGATGACCTGGGGAAAGGCGGGCCAAAGGAAAAGTTCTGGCGCAACATCAAGGCGATTGCCACGCTGAAGCAGATCGAGCAGGAAAATCGCTATGCCACCCCAGAAGAACAGCATATTCTCTCACAATATGTGGGCTGGGGCGGCGTGGCGGATGCCTTTGACCCGGACAAACCCGCGTGGGCCGCCGAGTATGTGGAGCTGAAAGAACTGCTGACCCCGGAGGAATACGCTGCGGCCAGGGCCTCCACCCTCAACGCCCACTATACCAGCCCCACCGTCATCCGCGCCATCTATGAGGCCGTGGAGCAGATGGGCTTCCGCACCGGCAACATTCTGGAACCGTCCTGCGGCGTGGGTAATTTCTTCGGGATGCTGCCGGAGAGCATGGCCGGGAGCAGGCTGTACGGCGTGGAGCTGGATTCCATCAGCGGGCGGATTGCCCAGCAGCTCTACCCCAAGGCTAACATCACCGTGGCGGGCTTTGAGACCACCGACCGGCGGGACTTCTATGACCTTGCCATCGGTAACGTCCCTTTCGGCCAGTACCAGGTGAACGACAAAGCCTACAACAAGCTGGGCTTCAACATCCACAACTACTTTTTTGCCAAGGCGCTGGACCAGGTGCGCCCCGGCGGCGTGGTGGCCTTTGTCACCAGCCGCTACACAATGGACGCCAAGGATTCCACCGTGCGCCGGTATCTGGCCCAGCGGGCCGAGCTGCTGGGGGCGATCCGCCTGCCCAACAACGCTTTCCGCGCCAATGCCGGGACCGATGTGGTGTCCGACATCCTGTTTCTGCAAAAGCGGGACCGCCCGCTGGACATCGCCCCGGACTGGACCCAAACCGGCCGGACCGAGGAAGGCTTCACGGTCAACCAGTATTTTCTGGATCACCCGGAGATGGTGCTGGGGCGGCCCACCGCCGAAAGCACCCAATACGGCAAACAGGATTACACCGTGGCCCCCATCGAGGGGCTGGAGCTGGCCGATCAGCTGCACGATGCCGTGAAGTACATTCGCGGCACCTACCAGGAGGCCGCGCTGCCGGAGTTGGGCGAGGGCGAGGACATCGACGAATCCCTCCCGGCTGACCCCAATGTGAAGAACTACTCCTACACGGTGGTGGACGGCGCGGTGTACTTCCGGGAAAACAGCCGCATGGTGCGCCCCGACCTGAACGCCACCGCCGAGGCCCGCGTCAAAGGGCTGGTGGGGCTGCGGGATTGTGTGCAGCGGCTCATCGACCTGGAGATGGACGCCGCCGCGCCGGATGCCGACATCCGGGCGCAGATGGCCGAACTGAACCGCCGCTATGACGATTTTTCCGCCAAGTACGGACTTATCAATGACCGGGCGAACCGGCTGGCCTTTGCCGATGACAGCAGCTATTACCTGCTCTGTGCCCTGGAGGTGCTGGACGAGGATGGCCGGTTGGAGCGCAAGGCAGATATGTTCACCAAACGCACGATCAAGCCACATGAGGCCGTCACCACCGTAGACACCGCCTCCGAGGCCCTGGCGGTCTCCATTTCTGAAAAAGCCTGCGTGGATATGGCCTACATGGAACAGCTCACCGGCAAAACCGGCGAAGAATTGGCTGACGAGCTGCGCGGTGTCATCTTCCGTGTACCGGGCCAGACTGAGCCGGACGGAACGCCCCATTATGTGACCGCCGATGAATACCTCTCCGGCAACGTGCGCCGGAAGCTGCGCCAGGCCCAGCGGGCGGCGGAGCAGGACCCGGCCTTTGCGGTCAACGTGGAGGCCCTGACCGCTGCCCAGCCCAAAGACCTGGACGCTTCCGAGATCGAGGTGCGGTTGGGTGCGACGTGGATCGACAAGGAGTACATCCAGCAATTCATGTACGAGACCTTCGACACGCCTTTTTACCTCCAGCGCAGCATTGAAGTCCACTACACCCCCTTTACGGCGGAATGGCAGATCTCCGGCAAAAATGTCGTGGGGCAAAACAACGTGGCCGCCTATTCGACCTACGGGACCAGCCGCGCCAATGCCTATAAAATCCTCGAAGATTCCCTCAATCTGCGGGATGTGCGTATCTACGACACCGTGGAGGACGCGGACGGCAAGGAACGCCGGGTGCTGAACGCCAAGGAAACCACCCTGGCCGCCCAAAAGCAGCAGGCCATCCGGGATGCTTTCCGCGACTGGATTTGGCGCGACCCGGAACGTCGGCAGGCGCTGGTGCGCCAGTACAATGAGGAAATGAACGCCACCCGCCCCCGCGAATATGATGGCAGCCACATTGTTTTTGGCGGCATGAACCCGGCCATCACCCTGCGGGAACACCAGAAAAACGCCATCGCCCATGTGCTGTACGGCGGCAACACGCTGTTGGCCCATGAGGTGGGCGCGGGCAAGACGTTTGAAATGGTAGGGGCCGCGATGGAGGCCAAGCGGCTGGGGCTGTGCCAAAAGAGCTTATTCGTGGTGCCCAACCACCTGACCGAACAGTGGGCTTCGGAGTTCCTGCGTCTGTACCCGTCCGCGAACATCCTGGTGACAACCAAAAAGGACTTCGAGAAGCACAACCGCAAGAAGTTCTGTGCCCGTATTGCCACCGGCGACTACGACGCCATCATCATGGGTCACTCCCAGTTCGAGAAAATCCCCATCAGCAAGGAACGCCAGGAGCGGCTGCTGCATGAGCAGATTTGGGAAATCACCGAGGGTATCGCCGAGGTGGAGGCCAGCGGCGGGGAACGGTTCACCGTCAAGCAGCTGGAACGCACGAAAAAGTCTTTGGAGGCGCGGCTGGAAAAGCTGCAAGCCGAGGACCGCAAGGACGATGTGGTGACGTTTGAACAGCTGGGCGTGGACCGGCTCTTTGTGGACGAGGCGCACAATTATAAAAACCTGTTCCTCTATACAAAAATGCGGAATGTGGCGGGCCTTTCCACTACGGACGCGCAGAAATCCAGCGATATGTTTGCCAAGTGCCGGTACATGGATGAAATCACAGGCGGGCGCGGTGTAGTTTTTGCCACCGGCACGCCGGTTTCCAACAGCATGACCGAGCTTTACACCATGCAGCGGTATCTCCAATATGACCGGCTGCAAGAGCTGGGCATGGCGCACTTTGACTGCTGGGCCAGCCGCTTCGGGGAGACAGTGACCGCTTTGGAGCTTGCCCCGGAAGGGACCGGCTACCGGGCGCGGACCCGCTTCTCCAAGTTCTTCAACCTGCCGGAGCTGATGAACCTGTTCAAAGAGGTGGCAGACATCAAGACCGCCGACCAGCTCCATCTTCCCACCCCGGAGGTAGAATATCACAACATCGTGGCCCAGCCCACCGAACAGCAGCAGGAAATGGTGAAGGCGCTCTCGGAACGCGCTTCCCTGGTACACAGCGGCACGGTGGACCCGTCCCAGGACAATATGCTCAAGATCACCAGCGACGGGCGCAAGCTGGGGCTGGACCAACGGATCATCAACCAGCTGCTGCCGGATGAGCCGGGCACCAAGGTCAATCAATGCGTGGACAATATCATGCAGATTTGGCGGGACGGCGAGGCCGACAAGCTGACCCAGCTGGTGTTCTGCGACATCTCCACGCCCCAGGCCCGGCCTGCCAAAAAGGTAGCGAAGGCGCTGGACAACCCGACCCTCCACGCTTTGGAGGACGCGGTGCCGCTGGACGAGCCGGAACCGGCCTTTACGGTCTACGAGGACATCCGGCAGAAGCTCATCGCTAAAGGTGTGCCCGCCGAGCAGATTGCCTTTATCCATGAGGCCAACACCGAGGTGCGCAAAAAGGAGCTGTTCTCCAAGGTCCGCACCGGCCAGGTGCGCGTCCTGCTGGGCAGCACGGCCAAGATGGGTGCAGGCACCAACGTGCAGGATCGCCTTGTGGCGCTGCATGACCTGGACTGCCCGTGGCGGCCCGGCGACCTGGCCCAGCGAAAGGGCCGCATTGAGCGCCAAGGCAACCAGAACGAGACTGTCCATGTGTACCGCTATGTCACTGAGGGGACGTTTGACGCCTACCTCTGGCAGACGGTGGAAAACAAACAGAAATTCATCAGCCAGATTATGACCTCCAAATCGCCGGTGCGAAGCTGCGACGATGTGGACGAAACCGCGCTGTCCTTTGCCGAGATCAAGGCGCTGTGCGCCGGGGACCCGCGCATCAAGGAACGCATGGACCTGGATGTGGACGTGGCGCGGTTAAAGCTGATGAAGGCCGACCACCAGAGCAAGCAGTACCGCCTGGAGGACCAGCTGCTCAAAACCTTCCCGGAGGAGATCGAGAAAAACAAGGGCTTTATCGCCGGGCTGGAAGCGGATATGGCGACCCTGGCCGCTCATCCTCACCCGGAGGACGGCTTTGCCGGGATGGAAGTCCGTGGCGACACCCTCACCGACAAGGAGAACGCCGGTGCGGCGCTGCTGGACGCCTGCAAGGAGGTCAAAGGGGCCGACCCGGTGCCGGTGGGCAGTTACCGGGGCTTCACTATGTCGGTGTCGTTTGACGCTTTCCGGCAGGAGTATATGCTCCTGCTGAAAGGCCAGATGACCCACCGGGCGACGCTGGGCACAGACCCCCGTGGAAATCTAACCCGTATCGACAATGCGCTCAGTCAGATGCCCCAGCGGCTGGAAGCGGTGAAGAACCAGCTGGACAATCTCTACCAGCAGCAGGCCGCCGCCAAGGCAGAGGTGGGCAAGCCCTTCCCACAGGAGCAGGAGCTGCGGGACAAATCCGCCCGGCTGGCCGAGCTGGATGTACTGCTGAACATGGACGGCCGGGGCCGCCCTGCGTCGGAGGCGGTGCTTGCCAAGAGCAGCCGCCCCTCGGTGCTGGAGGGTCTGAAACGCCCGGTGCCGCCGCGCTGCCCCGAAAAGAAACCCAAACACCACGAACAGGAGGTGCGATAACATGAATACCGACAAAAACACGGCCCTCTATGAGAAGATGGCCGCCGAACAGGACAAGTTCCGGGACTGGCTGAAAAGCCAGCCCCCGGAGGAAATTCTAAAGCATACCTATGAGTACACGGTCCGGGAGGACATCCTGATGGCGATGGAGGAGCTGGATCTGCCCCAAAGCCGGGCCGCCGCGCTGCTGGCGTCGTCGTCCCCGCTGGCCGATGTCTACAAGGAGTTTTCTGACCGGGAGACTTCCTACATGGATGTGGTGCGGGACAGCATCGAGCAGCGGGCCGAGGCGGCGCTGGACGCCCAGCGGGAACTGCCGCTCTACCGCCACGACGCCGCCTATGCCCGCGAACAGGGCGACCTGGATTTGTACCGGGCGTCCCGCCGCGCCAACATCGCCTGCAAGGAGGCCATCGAGGCGGCCATTTCGGAACATTACCGGGACAACCGGCTGGACAAGGACGCGGTGCCCCAGGTGATCGAGCAGTTCGGCTACACCCGCATCCTCTATGTGCTGGCAAATACCGTGCAGCAGAAAGAGTGGGATGAGCGTTTCAGCCCGGCCAACAAGGCGTGGGCCAGGACGGTGGACATCCCGCCCAACCCGGACGGCTTTGGCGGCGAACGCAACCTGGACTTTGTGGTGGACAGCCACTCCGGCCTGGTCGATCTGTTCTTGAGCCAGGCGCGGCAGGATTATCTGCGGCTCCAGCCGCTGACGCCGGAGGAAATCCGTGCCGAGGCCGCCCGGCTTTTGCAGGAGCTTCGTGCGCCGGGTACACCCAACAGCCCCCACGGCACCCACTACATGGCCCGCGTTTCGCCAGACTTTCTGGCCCGCGCAGGCACCCAGGCCCATGACCAGCTGATGACGCTGCTGCCGTTCCGCAGTCTGGCGATCACCGGCATGAAGGAACTGCCCGGCACCTATGTCACCATCTTGGCCAGCGAGGACCGTTCCAAAGAGCTGCGCCAGCGCCGCCCCTCGGTCCGCCGCCAGCTGAAACAGGAGCCGCGCCCCGCTGAAAAGCCGGAGAAAAAATCCCCCATCTATAAGAAAAAGGAGCCGGAGCGATGAGCGCCCCCAAGCGCAAGCGGGAGGTGCAGCTGAACTTCCGGGTCTCGCCGGAAGAACTGGCGTTGATCGAACAGAAGATGGCCCAGCTGGGAACAACGAACCGGGAAGCCTACCTGCGCAAGATGGCCTTGGACGGTTATGTGGTGCGCCTGGAACTGCCGGAGCTGAAGGAGTTGGTGTCCCTGATGCGCTATTCCAGCAACAACTTAAACCAGCTGGCCCGCCGTGCGCATGAAACCGGGCGCATTTACGACGCCGACCTGGAGGATATATCCCGGAGGCAGGAGGCTTTGTGGGATGGGGTGCATCAGGTATTGACCCAGCTGGCAAAGCTGTCGTGACAGGGGCATACGCCCCGGCTGTGAGGGAGGTCCGGCGCGTGCAGACTGCATCGCCGGGCCTCCCTCTTTTTTTTCTTTGCCCGTATCGTTGCGTTTTGGTGGGGTGTGATTGATAATGGAGTCAGAAACGAGGTGATGGCTGATGTTGACGTTTGAAAACGTCTTGGAGATTTTTCATGAGTACCTGCTGCACGACCCGGAGGAAGAAGTTCTCCCTTGTAAACGCGGCTATGTCCGATTGACTTGGAACATGGATTCCCGCTACTGTGTGGACGGTATCCTCTGCCGAATCCCGGAGGAACTGTTTGACCTGTTGCTCACGGATTACCAGGACTTTGAATTGCTCCGCCGGACGAAAGGCCGCCGGGAAGTTACAGAAGCCGATGAAAAAGCCGTGAAAGAACTGTGCCAGCCCTACCTGGACTGGCGGAAGGAGGCGCTGAAATGAGAGCGGTGCTGTTTATTTTGAAATTGGGGCTGAAAATCCTTGCCGTGCCGGTGGTGCTGGCGCTGACGCTGTTCACCTGGCTGTGCTTCTGGCTGCTGTATGTGTCCAGCTTCATCTTCGGCCTGGTCTCCACGGTGGTGGCGCTGCTGGGGATCGCGGTGCTTGTGACCTACTCGCCGCAAAACGGCGTAATCCTGCTGGTGATCGCCTTCCTGGTCAGCCCGCTGGGCCTGCCGATGGCCGCCGTCTGGCTGGTGGGCAAGGTACAGGACCTGCGGTATGCGATCCAGGACGCGGTGTATGGCTGAATAGGAAGCGAAGAATTGCCGGGAGTGAGTGCCCGGCAATTTTTTGACTTTACTTTCGTGCTAATTTTGTGTATAATATTAGCATGAAAGGAAGGTGAAGAACGTGAGCCAATTTCAACAGCTGGACCAGCTGATGGAACGTCAGGATGGGATGCTGCGCACCGGGCAGGTCCTCGCGGCCGGGATCTCAAAACCTGTTTTTTATCAATTCGTGCAGTCTCGTGGGCTGGAACAGGCGGCGCATGGGATTTATCTTTCCAAAGACGCCTGGGTGGACGCCATGTATCTGCTGCATCTTCGCTGTCCGCAGGCAGTTTTTTCCCATGAAACGGCGCTGTTTTTCCATGACCTGACCGACCGGGAGCCGCTGGCCTATTCCATTACGGTCAAGACGGGCTACAATCCGACCCGGCTCAAGGACGAGGGCGTTCAGGTCTTTACCATCAAGGCGGAGCTGCATGAGGTCGGCCTGACAACCGCGCAGACCCCCTTCGGTCACGATGTGCCGGTATATGATATGGAACGGACGATCTGCGACCTGCTACGCAGCCGGAACCACATGGAAATGCAGACCTTCCAGGGCGCTTTGAAAGCGTATGCCAGACGGAAGGATAAGGACCTTCGGACGCTGATGCGCTACGCAAAGCTGTTCCGGGTTGAAAAGATTCTACGCCAGTATTTGGAGGTACTCTTATGATAAAGACAGCCAGACAGCTGAAAGATTTGATCCGCAACCTGTCAAAGAAAAATGCTGCGGATGCGCAGATTCTGATGCGTAACTACATGATGGAGCGGTTCCTGGAGCGCATTTCTCTCTCGGCCTACCGGGACAAATTTATCCTCAAAGGCGGGATGCTGGTGGCCGCTATGGTCGGCCTGGATGCCCGTTCCACAATGGACCTGGATGCGACGGTCAAGGGAGCCAATGTCAACGTGGAGGACGTAGAAAACATGATGGCCGAGATCATCGCAGTTCCCATTGATGACGGCGTTACCTTCCAGGTGAAAAGCATCTCGGAGATCATGGACGAAGCGGAATATCCCGGCATCCGGGTGACGATGACAACGATCTTTGATGGAGTGAGGACGCCGCTGAAAATCGACATTTCCACTGGTGATGCGATTACTCCCAAAGAGGTGCGGTACAGCTTTAAGCTCATGCTGGAGGACCGATCCATTGATGTGTGGGCCTATAACCTGGAAACTGTGCTTGCGGAGAAGCTGGAGACCATCATTACCCGGACTACGACCAACACGCGTATGCGAGATTTTTACGATATTGCCATTCTGCAACAGCTCTATGGAAACACACTGAACCCGCACATTCTCCATGACGCACTGCTGGCAACAGCTCATAAGCGCGGCACCGAGCGCCATCTGACTGAGGCCGCCGAAGTCTTTGACGAAGTGGAGACCAGCTCAATCATGCAAAATCTTTGGACAGCCTACCAAAAGAAATTTTCCTATGCGTCAGATTTAAGCTGGGATACCATCATGGCAGCAGTTCGCAAGCTGTATGCCAGTTGTGAGGGCAAGGCATGAAAAAGCATGGACATTACTGTAAAATCTGTGGCGAGTACAAAGCAAACGAAAAGTTCTCCGGCAAGGGTCACGCGGCACATATCTGCAAAGCCTGTGCTGCTCTTCCTCCGGAGGTCCGGGCGGAACAGATGGCAATCAACCGGCTCGTCAATCTGCCTTGGCTCTTATCAAAGGAGCAGCTGTCCTGGTTGAAAAACAGAGCGAAGGATAAACGCCCGGAGGTCCGGGAGCTGGCACAGGAACAGTTGGAAATGCGCTTTCCTTCCAGGCAGGAGCTGGAGAATTTTGAAGATGATTCCGAGTTCCTTTTGGATAAGGATGATATAACAGAATAACATGAGACGGTCTGTGAAAGCAGTTGAGCGCAATATGAGAAAAGAGGACTTGCGGATTGCCGCCGGTCTTACCACAAATATGATTGCTAATATGGGAAAAGGGAAAAATATCAGCATGGAAACGCTGGTTCGTATCTGCGAATCCTTGAATTGTGGCATTCTGGATGTGATTGAATTAGAAAATGATGAAATCGAAAAACCCCAAAAATAAAACAATGTGCTGAAATGGAGAAAAATAAAAGTGAAGAAAAAAATCAGAATCATTCTTATAATGTGCTTATTAGCTATTATATGTATTTGCGGTTATACTTTTTTTCGATACCAGAATACTTCTTCAGAACGATTACCAGACAGATATGACGGTGTCATTGAGCAAATTCACAGTACAGTAGATAAAGACAGTGATGGTATTGATGACCAGATAGATATTTTGCAAGGAGCATTGAATTACATTGCGTCCAAGCCTAAATATAAAAGCAAATATTATCAAACAGGCTATCCTAATGATGAATATGGAGTATGTACTGATGTAGTTGCTAATGCATTAAATAATGCTGGTTATGATCTCATGATTTTAATACAAGAGGATATTAAAGCAAATCCAAATGATTATAACATTGATGAGCCAGATATAAATATTGATTTCAGGCGTGTAAGAAACCTAAAGGTTTATTTTTCACACTCTGCTATAAGTCTTACCACAGATATTTCCGCAATAGAAGAATGGCAGGGAGGGGATATTGTAATATTTCAGAACCATATAGGAATTGTTTCTGACCGACGGAATAGGAATGGCGTACCATATGTAATACATCATAATGACCCATGGCAGAAAACATATGAGCAGGATATTCTTGAAAACAGAGATGATATAATTGGCCACTATAGAATTACTGAGTAACTTGTGGAGGAATCAATGAAATCTAAAAATAGAAGAACGATAAAAATAATAGTTGGAATATTGGTTGTATTAGTGGTGTGTACTGGTATCTTTTTATATGTTGCTATATTTAGAGGTTTTTATGCTTCAAGTGATATTCCAGCGGGTGAGTATACTGGCTCTGCAAATGTTGAATTTTTGGGTGGGAAAGAAATATATCGTGTTGTTGCAAATAAATATGGTGAGCCAATTTTTGAAAATCCCTCAGGTGCGTTTGATGAAGCGATTACAGATTATGGAGATGCGATACATTTAATCTACGAAACTTTTGGAACAGAATATGGACTTAACACATTCAACAATGAAAACTATCAGATGTATATGGTTTTAGGATGGCAACTTCCTACGGATAACGAAACAATTCGTAAACAAGGAAGTGATTTGGCGAAGTTCCTTGACATATATGAAAACAGCGAGAAAAGATGGTACTTAACCCCTGTTGGATGGGTTCGTGAAGCAACCTAATATTATTTATGCGGGTTTGTAACAGAATCTAACATTTTATCAGAAGTCAAAGCTGCCGTTGCAGGAATACCCATTCCCACAACGGCAGTTTTTCATTTCCACGGCCTGCGCCGGAAGTTCATACCAGACTGTTTTATCAGCGGGAGTAACATAAATATCGAAACACATATTTACAGACAGCCAAAAACGACTGCTTTTTGAAGGGGGGTTCATGAAAAATGGCTACGACCCGCATCATGCCGCTGCACGCTGGCAAGGGCCGCACCGTCGGCAAGGCCATCAGCGACATCATCGACTATGTAAAAAATCCAGACAAGACCGACCACGGCAGGCTCATCACCAGCTATCAGTGCGATAGCCGCGTGGCCGATGCCCAGTTCCTGCTGGACAAGCAGACCTACGCTGCCCGCACCGGCCGGGTGCGTGGCAAGGATGACGTGATTGCCTACCACCTGCGGCAGTCCTTTTTGCCGGGCGAGATTACGTCGGAGGAAGCAAACCGGCTGGGCGTGGAGCTGGCCCGGCGCTTTACCAAAGGCAAGCACGCTTTCATCGTCTGCACCCACATCGACAAGTCTCACGTCCACAACCATATTATATGGAACTCCACCACGCTGGAGTGTGACCGCAAGTTCCGCAATTTCTGGGGAAGCACCCGTGCCGTCCGCCGTCTGAACGATACCATCTGCATTGAGAACGGCTATTCCATCGTGGAGCCCCCCAAGCGGCGCGGCCAGAGCTACAACAAGTGGCTGGGCGACGCGGCGAAGCCCTCCCACAAGGAGCAACTGCGCCAGGCCATTGACAGGGCACTGGTACAGAAACCGGGCACCCTGGAGGAGCTTCTTCGTCTGCTGGAACAGGACGGCTTCACCGTCCACCGGCGCGGCAAAACCATTTCCATCAGCGCGGAGGGCTGGGGCAACAATGTCCGCTTTGACCGGCTGGGGGACGGCTACACGCTGGACGATTTGCTGGCGGTCCTCTCCGGCCAAAAAGAGCATACGCCCCGCAAGCAACCCACCACGCAGACCGCTCCGCCAAAGGTCAATCTGCTGGTGAACATCCAGGACAAACTCAAGGCCGGAAAAGGTGCCGGGTATGCTCGCTGGGCGAAGGTGTTCAATCTCAAACAAATGGCCCAGACCCTCAACTATTTGTCCGAGCATGGGCTGCTGGACTATGCCGATCTGGAAACCAAAACAACAGAGGCAACGGCCCGTTATAATGCGCTGTCTGACCAGATCAAGGCCGCCGAGAAGCGCATGACTGAGATTGCCGTGCTGCGCACGCACATCGTCAACTACGCAAAAAACCGCGAGACCTATGTGGCCTACCGAAAGGCCGGATACTCTCGGAAATTTTACACGGAGCATGAGGATGAGATCCGGCTGCACCAGGCGGCCAAGGAAGCCTTCAATGAGCTGAACGTGAAGAAACTGCCCACCATCAAGGAGCTTCAGACCGAGTACGCCCAGCTGCTGACGGACAAGAAAACGACTTACGCTGAATACCGGCAGGCCCGCGCTGCTATGCGGGAGCTGCTGACCGTCAAGAACAATGTGGATCGGGTCCTGGCAATGGAGCCGACCGAGCCGCAACCGAAAGAAAAAGACCACGGCCAGCGGTAAGCCGGTCGCGGTCAAAAGCGTTCGCAGGAACGCGCAGCCACAGATTGAAAATCTGTGTTCAAAGGGGGCTTGGGGGACTTCCCTCAACAAGCGCGTGGGGCTATCTGGATAGCCACAGGCATTGCTTGCCAGTCACTCCCGTCCATGTCTTGCGGTTACTTAAAAATGGCATAGAGGCATGGATAAGTCTGATTTTATGTGCGTTTCACCGTGCTTACCAATTTTGTCCGTGACCATCGCTCATGGAACAAGGGCTTGTGCAGAGCCATGCGAATCCCGGCAAAAAACAGCCAGAACAGATACCCGCCGACCAGCAATCCATGCAGTACAAGAGATGCTAAGCTGTCCAGGTGCAATATATCCATCAAAATAAATAGCAGCCGATTCAAGCAGTACGGCACTCCGACCAGGCCAGCAACCAGCAGGCCATAGCGCAGGAAATATTGATACCAATGTGCTGTGTCATCATTCCTTTGCACAATTTTCATTCGGGTCAGCCGCTTGCCAGGGGTCTGTCCGTGACAAAAAATAGGCAGCAGCCCAAAGTACAGAAGAAACAGAACCGGCATCCATTGAATGGAGAGAGTGATTCCAAACGAGACCACAACCACGGCTAGGATGCCTGATATAAAGATCAGGCAAGCCATATCGGCCAGAAATGAGAAAACACGCCGCGTAAAGGATATGGACGCACCCCGTCGGAAGCTGACGGTATCTAATTCTTGCCGTGTAGGCAAAAGGCGGCTCACCGATCCTGCCAAAGCAAAGCCAATCATGCTGCCGGTAGTATTGACGATTAAGTCATCTACATCAAACAGACGGTAGCTGCCTGGATAGACAAAGTACAGGCCGCTGAGTTGGGTCAGCTCGAAAAACAGAGAAAGCAAAAAAGACAATCGCAAAGTTTTGCGCCAATTATAGCAGAAGTAATACCGCAGATAGACACCGAAAGGCATTGTCATAAACAGATTGAACACGGTGGTCCAAAAGGCACTTCCGGTGAAAATGCTCAGCCAACTTGCAGGCTGTCCGGGCTGAGTCTGTGACTGTTTGGCTATATCGGCAATGAAAGAAAATGGGATGAGTTGAACCTTATGCCCGTGCAGCGTAGCAGCTCTCTCCGGCGTAGGCAACGGTAGAATGACCAGGCAGTAAACGCAGAGAAGGTACAGAAGAAAGCTGTACACGATCAGAACCCGTAAACTGAGGACCGATCCATATTTATGATAACTCCATGCGATGTATGGCACTGTAAACAGAACGACGATCATCGGGTAAATGACCATCGCCTGCCGCAGTGCTTCAAGATATTGACTCATCTGTTTTCCTTTCGGGGTTTTGTTCTATATTGCCGAGATTTATGAAATAAGCGGCTGGGTCGGCAGAGAGATTCTGACTTCCAACCCATGTGGGGTGCTGCCGGAAAAAGAAACGGTTCCGCGATGAGCTTTTACGATCTGCATTACCAGTTTTAAGCCAAGACCATGCTCGTTCTTTTCATCGCTGCCTTGGGTACTGGTAATGTCGTCTCCGCGATTTAATACTTTCAGACGTTCCGGCTCGATCCCTATGCCATCGTCAGAAACTGTGCAAAGGCAACGCCCGTTTTCTTCTCCGACAGAAACGGAAATTCTGCACCCATGCGGGTTGTGGGTGATGCTGTTGCGGATCAAATTGTCCAGCATACGCCGCAGCAGTCCATCGTCCCCCAAAAGGTGGATCGAGCGTCCTGGCTGCATCTCGGCAAATACGATTTCATATCGACTGTCCAGACCGCTATTCAGCACTTCACTGACAGCCTGGCGGCTGGTCTCTACCCAATCAACATCTTTGAAGTGAACGGGCTGGAGCGCATATTCCAGCTTGGTAGTCAGGTTCAAATCATCGATCAGCCGTTTCATCTTTTCGCTTTCCCGGCGAATAATTCCTGCTTGCTTTCTTGCGTTCGGTGGAAGGTCGCAGTCATCTTCCAGCTCGCTGGCATACCCAAGCACCATCGAAAGCGGTGTGCGGATGTCGTGAGATACGCCGCGAATCCACTCCGCTCTTGTGTTGTCCTTCTTCTTCATATAACCTGCGGCCCGGTTCAGTCCGGCGTTGATCTCAGCCAGCTCCCCTTGTTCTTCCAGATGCAAAGCTTTTCCGTGACTTAAATTTTGAATACCTTGCAGAATGGGTGTCATCGCTTTTTCGACTTTCCGCGTATTTCGCAAAATCAGGAAAATAATGAGCAGCAGATTGATGATAAAAACCGCTGCAATTCCACCAAGCAAAACCCCCATGTAGGACCATTCCAGAGAAAAATAATATTTTACCAGCGTTCCGGGCTGATAGCCTACAACCATGAGCTTGCCATCTGCACGCGTCCATATTTTAACTGGATAGTCCTCCAGATACCAACGGCTGAAAGAAGCCACCTCTGTACTGGTATAAGAACGCGGCAGCTTTTCTGGCAGGCTCTGCTGCCAGATGACATCGCCATCTTCATTTAGGAGCATTGCCCAGGCAGATTGTTCTTGCAGCATGGAAAGGGCAGTATCATCTGCGACCCATTTCCCATCCTGCAGCACTACATGGTCCGAGAAATCACGGACGGAAAAAGAGGTATCAGCCCCACTCATGCCCCCTGCAATGATGATTACAAAGAGCAAAGCGATGTTGACGGCAAAAAATAAAAGTACGATCCCGACCGTGGAAAGAATATAGCGGCGGAAAAATCGCTGCACGGCGTTCATGGCGACACCTCCTTGAGATTAAGGCGATAGCCAAGCCCTTTAACCGTGACAAGGGAAACAGGCTTCGACGGGTTTTCTTCGATTTTTTCCCGCAAGTGTCGGATATGGGTGGAAAGGGTGCTTTCATAACCTTGCCAAAATTCCCCGCATATCGTCTCGCACAGGATACCCGTGGTAACGATCCGCCCTGCGTTTTGATACAGCTTTTCAAAAAGCTGCATCTCTTTGGCAGTCAATGTTTGTTTCTCTCCGTTTTTCCAAACTTCTGCGTTAGCCATATCCACGGTGGCTCCGGCAAGTTCCACCATTTCATTTTGCTTTGGGTAAGCGCGGTTTAAGATTGCGCCGACCCTGAGCAGTAATTCTTTGGGTAAGAAGGGCTTGGCGAGATAGTCGTCTGCGCCGATCTCTAACCCCTCGATGCGATCCTCCGCTTCACCACGAGCGGTCAGCATCAGAACGGGAACCCGGCTTGTGCGCCGTATTTCTTTCAAAACTGAGAAGCCATCCATGTCCGGCATCATCACATCCAACACGATCATACTTGGCTGCTCTCTCTGCCATATCCGTAATGCCTCAGCGCCAGATGCGGCGGTTATTAGATTTGTATATCCAGCCCGCCGGAAGATTGAGAGCAGCATCTCCAATACATCACGGTCATCATCAACCAGCAGTATTTTGTGATTTGTCATAAGCAAATTTCACCACCTATCTTTATTTACATTATAACGCAAAGAAAGTCGGATGCCTATTCTGTGTCTAAAATCTCAGAGATAATTCAAGGTTGGCTCAGCGTTATCTCAATGTTGGGATGGTATGCTTAAATCATCACGAAAAGGAGGTATTCGCACATGAGCGATTATGTTATCGAAACCCGTGGCCTTACCAAAACATACGGGGAACAGAACAGTGTATCCAATCTGTCCATCCATGTGAGAAAAGGGCGTATCTACGGCCTGCTGGGCCGTAACGGAGCCGGAAAAACCACCACCATGCGGATGTTGCTGGGTCTTACCGCTCCATCTTCCGGCGATGTGAAGATTTTCGGCAAACCGCTTCGCGGCAACGAAAAAAACATCCTGCCTCGTATCGGCTCCCTGATTGAGTCGCCTGGGTTTTATCCGAACCTGACGGGAACAGAAAATCTTCGGATTTTTGCCGATTTGCGAGGACTCAAAAGCCCCAAATACATCAAAGGCGCGTTGGAGGTTGTCAACCTTCCGTACCGGGACAAAAAGCTGTTTTCCCAGTATTCGCTGGGCATGAAGCAGCGTCTTGCCATCGCACTGGCTGTCATGCACAACCCGGAACTGCTGATTTTGGATGAGCCGATCAATGGCCTTGACCCTATCGGTATTGCAGAGGTGCGCGGTTTCATCCGGGAACTGTGCGACGCCACCGGGAAAACCATCTTGATCTCCAGCCATATCCTGTCGGAGATCTCCCTGCTTGCCGATGACATCGGAATCATTGACCACGGCGTATTGCTGGAAGAAGAAAGCCTTAAGGAGCTGGAAGCAAAGAACGGGAAATATTTCCGCTTTACTGTTTCCAATGCGGCGCTGGCTGCTAACTTGCTTCAGAGCAAACTTGGCATTCAGAATGTCCAGGTGGATAGTGCCAATGAGCTGACGGTCCGAGACCTTCGGTTGGACACTGGCGCGGCGGTCCGGCTGTTTGTAGACGCAGGGCTGTCTGTGTCCGACGCCCATCTCTATGAGGACACCCTGGAAGATTACTTCAAGCAGGTTACAGGGGGTGAGGGCATTGCTTAAACTTTTGCGCTGTGAGTTTGCCAAGCTGAAACGAAAGCCCTTGTTCTTTGCGGCTGCGGCCATTTCGGCTTTGATTCCCTTGGGGTGTGCGCTGTTTCTGCCGGAGATGCAAGAATTTTCAAGTGGTGCAGAAGCGGTGGACCGCCTGATGTCTACTCTGTTTCAGCTGAGCGCCTATCTGCTCTTGATGCCTGCCTTGGTGGTGCTTGCATCGAATCTGCTCTTTGAAGAACAGGATAACGACACATTAAAGAATCTCATGACCGTTCCTGTGAGCAAACCTGCGCTGGTCCTGGCAAAGATGACGCTGCTGTTTTTGTTTTCCGTTGCGTTCATGGCTGTCGGCGGCCTGGTCAATCTGGTTATTGTGCTGGCATCCGGGCTGGAGCCGGTCGGCTTTTGGAAACTGTTTTTTGTAGGCATTGGACAAGGGATCATGATGTGGGCCGGGGCGCTGCCCTGTGTCCTCCTGGTAGTGCTTTTGAACCGCAGTTACATTATCTCCGTAATCATCACGTTCTTCTACACGGCGGTCAATTATATTTTTGGCACCAACGACTATTTCA
>ERZ772865.1025-NODE-1025-length-29783-cov-10.605658_pt1 | contig 29783 bp, 29 predicted proteins | sample MGYA00512133_ERZ772865 | MGnify/ENA primary metagenome ERZ772865 (study PRJEB29015, sample SAMEA2737722) | human gut metagenome | biome: human gut; feature: human-associated habitat; material: faeces | place: China | collected 2012 ...
CCAGGCGTGCTTTCAAAGCCGGTAGCCACAACGGTAATGCTCATCTCATCCTGCAGGCGCTCGTCAAACGCAGTACCCCAAATGATGTTCGCATCGGGATGTGCGCTCTGGGTGATCATGGAAGCAGCAGTCTCAACATCGTCCAGGCCGATATCCGGGCTGGAGGTAATGTTGATGATAACGCCGCGTGCACCGGCAATGCTGGTTTCCAGCAGCGGGCTGGAGATTGCAGCCTTGGCAGCGTTTTCTGCCTTGCCTGCACCCTTGGCAACGCCAACGCCCATGTGGGCAAAGCCGGCATCCTTCATGATGGAACGGACGTCAGCAAAGTCGAGGTTGATGAAAGCGGGAACATTGATCAGGCTGGAGATGCTCTCAACGCCCTGGCGCAGCACGTTATCGGCTGCTTCAAAAGCGTTCATCAGGGTGATCTTTTCCTGGCTGATGAGCTTCAGCCGCTCGTTCGGGATCACGATCAGGCTGTCTACATGCATCATCAGGTTGGCAATACCCTGTTCGGCCATGCTCATCTTGCGCTTGCCCTCAAAGGCAAAGGGCTTGGTGACAATACCAACGGTCAGGATGCCCAGGTCATGGGCCGTTTCGGCCACGACCGGTGCAGCGCCGGTGCCGGTGCCGCCGCCCATGCCAGCGGTGATGAACACCATCTGGGCACCTTTCAGTGCATTGGCGATCTCATCCTTGCTTTCCTCCGCTGCACGCTGGCCGACCTCCGGGTCAGCACCAGCGCCGCGGCCCTTGGTCAGCTTTGCGCCAAGCTGAACCTTCTGGGTAGCCTTGGAGTTGACCAGTGCCTGCTGGTCGGTATTCATTGCTACAAATTCAACGCCATTCAGGCCAGCTTCAACCATGCGGTTCACAGCATTGCCGCCGCCGCCGCCAACACCGATAACCTTAATGTTGGTTACATTCTGCATCTCTTCATCGAGAACGAACGCCATAAGTGTATCCCCCTAAAGAATATAAAATTGCAAATGCAACAGGGCCGGATTTCCGCCAGCGGACACACTGACCCTCATAAAGGAAGCGCCGCCCCACACCCCAAACTTTGCTTACGCGCGTTGCGGTGCAGCCAGCTCTTCCTAAGATATCGCATATAACTGTTTATAAGAATAACAAATTCTGCAAATAATTTCAATACCCACACGCTAAAAAGCCAAAAAATAGATGTTCACATTTGTGGGTATCACAAAAAGCCCCGCAGGTTTTGCGGAGCTTTGGTGAATTATGACAATATTTTTACAGTTTTTTCGTTTGTCTGCCAGCTTCTGTCCCGGTGCGGCCTGCCCGGCAGTCGGCCCCCAGGCGGCGCAGATCCCCCGCCAGGTCGGCATAGCCACGCCGGATATGTCCGGCATCCAGCACCCGCACGCAGCTCCCGTCCCCCACACCAAGGCCCGCCAGCACCAGTGCTGCCCCGCCCCGCAGGTCTGGTGCAGTCACAGTGGCACCATGCAGTTTTGCGCTGCCGCCAAGGTACAGCAGCCGTCCCTCGCTGCGGGCATCAGCCCCCAGGGCGGCAAAACCCTGCGCACAGGCAAAGCGGTTTTGGAACAGGCCGTCATAAATGCGGGATGCTCCCTCCGCCCCCAGCAGCACCGCTGCAGCCAGCGGAGCAGTATCTGTGGCAAGGCCAGGGTAAGCAGCCGCTACAAGTTCCTGACCGCCGCGCAGCTTTGTATCCTGATCCCGCGTGATGCTAAACTCATTTTCCCCGCGGGCAACCTCGCAGCCGCTGCCCTGCAAAAAGTCCAGAAACGCCGCCAGCCACACCGGACTGCACTGCGTTACCGTCACCCGCCCGCCTGCAATGGCGGCGGCTGCCGCATAAGTCGCTGCGGCAATGCGGTCCGGCAGCACGGTATGCACACAGCCGTCCAACAGCTCGCCGCCGGTACCTCGGATGCAGACCACCGGCGTACCCGCCCCCGTGATCTTTGCCCCGCAGGCGTTCAAAAAAGCGGCAGTATCCGCAATTTCCGGCTCGCACGCCGCACCGCGCAGGGTGGTAACGCCCGCCGCACAGCAAGCCGCCAGCATCAGGGTCATGGTTGCTCCCACGCTGGGCAGGCGCAGAGCAAAATCCGTACCACGCAAAACGCCGTGGCGGCGCAGCACCACGCACTCTGCCGCCGCGCACACCTGTGCCCCCATGGCCGTCAGCCCGGCCAGGTGGATATCAATGGGCCGCGGCCCCAGTCTGCACCCGCCGGGCAGCGGCAGCTCTGCCCAGCCCGCGCGGGTCAACAGCGGTGCCAGGTAAAACACCGACCCCCGCATAGCCCCCGCCAACGCCGTGGGCACCCGCCCGCTGATCTGCCGGGCTGGCTGGGTGACAAGGTCCTGCCCGGCCCAGGCCGCCCCACTGCCCACAGCCCGCAGCAGATCCAAACTGGTCTGCACATCCCGCAGCAGGGGCACCCGGCGCAGGGTGCAGGGCTGCGCACACAGCAGCGTTGCCGCCAAAAGGGGCAGCACACTGTTTTTGGCCGCTGCCGGGCGGATGCTCCCCCGCAGCGGGTTCCCGCCTGTTACTTCGATATATTCCATTGCCGCACCGCCCCTCTTTGTTCCCACACCAAAGCGCCCTTTTCTATCATATGCCGCACCCGCACAAAACAGCTCTGTTCCACGGGTTTTACAGCAAAATCGGCTGCAGCTGCACCCCGCGCAGAGCGGCTTCCAGCGTATCCGGCAGCTGGGTAAAATCCGCTTTCAGGCTGCAGGGCTTTTTGTAGCTGTCGTCCTGGCCAAAGGGAATGAAGTAATAATTTTTGCGCTGCAGCAGCGCCGCCAGCGCTCCCACGCTGCCGGAAAGCCCATCGTTGGTGGATACCCCGATCACCACCGGCCTGCCGCCGCGCAGCATGCTTTTGGCCGCCAGCGTGACCGGCGTTGCGCTGATGCCCGCCGCCAGCAGCGCCATCGTTGTGCCGGTACAGGGAGCAATGACAAGTGCCTGTGCCATATGCTTGGGGCCAAGAGGTTCCGCTTCCCGCAGATCCTCCAGCGGGCGGTGGCCGGTGGCTTCCTCCAGGCGCTGCTTCCAATCTGCCGCGCGGCCAAAGCGGGTATCCAGCGCCGACGCCGCATAGCTCAGCATCGGCAGTACTTCCCACCCGCAGGCGCGCAGGCGGATGATTTGCGGCAGAACCGTTTCAAATGTGCAAAAGCTGCCGCACAGGGCAAACACCACCGTGCGCGGCGGTTCCAGGCTGGAATTCATCAGCTCACTCCCCTTTCGCTGCGGGCCGTGGCGGCACGCTCCTGTAAAATCACTTCCACGGTATGCGCCACCAGCGCACCGGCGGTTTCGGGCGCACAGCGGGCGGGCAGGCTCAAGGCATGTTCCGCACGCAGGCCCAGTTCCCGCGCGGCGGCAAAATCCGTTCCGCCGGGGCGGCTGGCAAGGTCCAGGATCAGCGCCCCCCTGGGCAGGCAGCGCAGCTGGGCCGCCCCCAGCAGCATGGCGGTGTGCATATCATGGCCACAGCCGTGCATCTTGCCGGGCAGCTCAGAGGCGAATTCCTCGCCGGACTCCTCCTGCAGGGGCAGAGCGTCCATGTCGCCGCGCAGCAGGATTACCTTGCCGGGCTTTTTGCCGCCCGCCAGCGCAAGCACGCCGCACTTGCCGCAGTCCTGCGGGGCGTAGCCCATTTCGGTCAGGGCTTTCTGGACCAGTGCCTTGGTCTGGGGCAGGTCGAACCCGACTTCCGGGTGACGGTGCAGGGTGCGCCGCCATTCCTGCAGCTGGGGTTCCAGCTGCTTTGCAGCTTCCAACAGCTTTTCCGGTGTGATCATTCCAAATCAGCTCCCTTTCATTTTATCAAAAGTCTCCCAGACCCCTGCCAAAGACAGGAGCCGGGAGGCTTTTCAGCTTAATCTTCGTTTGCGTCGGTGGGCAGGCCTTCCGGATGGAACTTGGCGCAGGTGCACTTTTTCCACTTCAGGCCGCTGCCGCAGGGGCAGGGATCGTTGCGGCCGATCTTCGTCACGCGGACGGGGGCCGGGGCCTTGGCACCGGTATCACCGGGCGCATTATCGCCGGTGGGCTTGGCGATCTGCTCACGCTTCGGCTCGGCGTTCTGCTGGCGGATCTCAATCGTCAGCAGCATGTGGACGGCATCCTCGCGGATCGACGCGATCATCTCATCGAACATCGCGAAGCCCTCGATGCGGTACTCGACCACGGGGTCATGCTGGCCGTAGCCGCGCAGACCCATGCCCTGCTTGAGCTGGTCCATGTTGTCGATGTGCTCCATCCACTTGCTGTCAACATTGCGCAGCAGGCAGATGCGCTCAAGCTCGCGCATCGTCTTGGCACCGTAGCGCTTTTCCTTGGCGGTCAGGATGTCCATGCCGCGCTTGTACAGCTCGTCGGCAATGCCCTCCTTCGTCAGGTCGCCCAGCTGCTCGGTGGTGTAGTTGAAGTCGGTGGGCAGGCACAGCCAGTTCATGAAGTGGCGGCGCAGCCCGGCAAAATCCCAGTCGTCGGCGGTCTCGCCGTTCAGGTAGTTCGTGCAGGCATCGTCGATGGCCTGGCGCATCATCTCGTGCAGCTTGCCGGAGATGTCCTCGCCGTCCAGCACCATCTGGCGCTGCTTGTAGATGATCTCGCGCTGCTGGTTCATGACGTCGTCATACTGCAGCACCTGCTTACGGATTGCAAAGTTCGACGCTTCGAGCTTCTTCTGGGCGCTCTCGATGGTGTTGGTGATGAGCTTGTTCTCGATGGGCACATCCTCGTCGAGGCCCAGGGAATCCATGAGGCTCTGGACGCGGTCACCGCCGAAAATGCGCATCAGATCGTCCTCCAGGCTCAGGAAGAAGCGGGATGCACCCGGGTCGCCCTGACGACCTGCACGGCCGCGCAGCTGGTTGTCGATACGGCGGCTCTCGTGGCGCTCGGTGCCGATGATGAACAGGCCGCCCGCATTGCGGACAACCTCCGCCTCGCGCTTGACCTCGGGGGCAAATTCCTCGCACAGTTCCTCAAAACGCTTGCGGGCATGGAGAATTTCGGCGTCCTCGGTCTCGGCGTGGCCGTCGCACTCGGTCATCAGCATCTCAAGTTTGGCATCAATACCGGCCTCCGGCGGGGTAGGCAGCTCGGTGCCGCTGGCCTTGGCGCGGGCCTTCTCATGCTCGTAGGCATCCTTCAGCTCTGCCAGGTTGGCGGTCAGCTCCTTGGACAGTTCCTTTTTAAGGGCCGCCTTGGCCATGTAGGTCACGTTGCCGCCCAGCATAATATCGGTACCGCGGCCCGCCATGTTGGTGGCGATGGTGACCGCGCCCTGCTTGCCGGCCTGCGCGACGATCTCAGCCTCTCGCTCATGCTGCTTCGCGTTCAGGACGTTGTGCTCGATGCCTTTCTTTTTCAGCAGCTTGGACAGCGCCTCGCTCTTTTCGACGCTGACGGTGCCGACCAGGACAGGCTGACCCTTGGCGTGGCACTCGGCGACCTGCTCAATGACGGCGTTGTACTTGCCGTTGACGGTCTTGTAGACGCTGTCTGGCAGGTCCTTGCGGGCGCGGGGCTTGTTGGTGGGGATGCTGACGATGTTCAGGCCGTAAATCTCGCTGAACTCGTCGGCCTCGGTGGAGGCTGTACCGGTCATGCCGGACAGCTTTTTGTACATGCGGAAGTAGTTCTGGAAGGTGACGGTGGCCAGCGTCTTGCTCTCGGCGGCAACGGTCACGCCTTCTTTGGCCTCGATGGCCTGATGCAGGCCGTCGTTGAAGCGGCGGCCATACATCAGACGGCCCGTGAACTCGTCGACGATGATGACCTCACCGTCTTTGACGATATAGTCGGTATCGCGGTGCATAACGCCGCGGGCCTTGATCGCACCGTCAATGTAATGGCGCAGCGACATATTGTCGGCGTCGGCCAGGTTCTCGACGTGGAAGAACGCCTCGGCCTTTTTGACGCCGGACTCGGTCAGGGTAGCGGTCTTGCGCTTTTCGTCCACGACGTAATCGCCGTCTACCTGCTCCTCGGCCTCGACCTTGTCGTCCAGCTCGACGATAACACTCTTTTTCAGCGTCTTGGCAAAGTCGTCCGCGCGCTTGTACATCACGCTGGAATCCTCGCCCTTGCCGCTGATGATCAGCGGGGTACGGGCCTCGTCGATCAAGATGGAGTCGACCTCGTCCACGATGGCAAACGCATGGCCGCGCTGCACCATGTTGGCCTTGTAGACGACCATGTTGTCGCGCAGGTAGTCAAAGCCGAACTCGTTGTTCGTGCCATAGGTGACGTCGGCCTCGTAGGCCTTCTTGCGGTCCCCGGCCTCGACGCCGTGGACGACCAGACCGACTGTCAGACCCAGGAAGCGGTAGACCTTGCCCATCCACTCGGAGTCACGGCGGGCCAGGTAATCGTTGACGGTGACAACATGCACGCCCTCGCCGGTCAGGGCGTTCAGGTAGGTGGGCATGGTAGCGACCAGCGTCTTGCCTTCACCGGTCTGCATCTCGGCGATGCAGGCGCGGTGTAGCACGATGCCGCCGATGATCTGCACGGGGTAGGGCTTCATGCCAAGCACGCGCCAGTCAGCCTCACGGCATACGGCGAACGCCTCGGGCAGCAGGTCGTCGAGGGTCTCGCCTTTGGCGAGGCGCTCTTTAAACTCGGTGGTTTTGGCCTTCAGCTCGTCGTCGGTCAGCTTGGCCATCTCCGGCTCAAGGGCAAGGACCTTGTCCTTGAGCGGGTTGATGCGCTTGAGTTCCTTGTCCGAGAAAGAGCCGAACAGTTTTTCAAAAAAAGACATAACAGTTCCCCTGTATTTTCCGCCGCGTGTAGAGGTGCGGCTAATAGTGGTTTTATATAGTTTTACACATGATACTATAATACACCCGCACAGGGGTTCGTGTCAAACCTGCGCGGGTGTATTTCGTAATATATTTAATTTTTCTGTTTTGCGGTCCTTTATAAAAAAGAATCCGCACAGGATCAGCCCCGCCAGAAACAGCCGGATGGGCACGAGCCAGGTCGAATCCATCCCCTCGCGGGTGAACAGGTACTGCCCCATGCAGCCCGAAACGCCCCAGCACGCCGCGCCGCCCATCGTCAAGGCGGAGCCTTTTATGCGGTCAGACATTGTGTTGCTCCTCTGTTGTAGGAGTCGTTGCTCGCATCGACCCGCATCATAGCGGCGGGCAGTTGTTTGCAGGGGGCGGCGTCCTCGACGCCCCTACAGCCTCCCGTAAGCTCTTATTCCAAAATCAGCGCCGCGGCTTCGCGCAATCCCTTTACAACCGGTGCGCCCGTTTCCCTCAATTTTTCCGGCGGCTGGTGGCCGCCGGACTGCAAAACGCAGCGCACGCCCAGCGCCTGTGCAACCTCATAGTCGTGGACGGAATCGCCGATCATGACGGCGCGTGCCGGGTCAAAGCCGTTTTCCTTTAAATAGGCCAGCCCGACCTCGACCTTGCTCTTGGCGTAGATGTCGCCCAGACCCAGCAGACGGTCAAAATAGCCCGTCACGCCGCGCTCGTCGGTCTGACGCCGCAGCGTGTCCAGATTGCTGGCCGACAGAATGACCTGCCGCAGCCCCGCGGCCTTAAACGCCTCCAGCGCGTCAATGGCGCCGTCTGCCAGCGGGCAGGCCGCACTGGCGGGGACGTAGTCCTCCATGTATTTTTCGGCCAGCTCTGCAAAGCTGTGCTTTGTAAAGTCAAACCCCGCGCGGACGTAATATTCCTCGATGGGAAAGCCAAAAATGGCCCGGTACCGCTCGTGGTCATACCGCTGCGGGTAGCCGAATCCTGCCAGCAGACGGTTGAGCGCGTCCACGCAGAGATCGACATCATCGAGCAGGGTACCGTTCCAATCCCACAAAATCAGTTCCGGGCACATAGATGTTACCTCGTTATTCTTCTGTAAAAATTTTGTTCAGACCCGCGTTGCTTTCGATCAGCTTGACGAGCGCCACACCCAGAATCGTGCAGCTGATGAGCTCGCCAATGCCGACAGTAACGGCATTGAACACCGCCAGCATCGCCGTGGGTGCGCCGTCCGAGAAGAAGAAGGTGATCTCGAACGCGCCAACAATGATCATATTAAAGACAACGGGCGGCAGGGATGCCGGAATGGCCAGCCCCTTCACGCGGATGTCGCGCAGCTTGTAGGTCACAAGGCAGGCCAGCAGGGTCGCCAGCGTGCCGAACACCACGTCAACGACGGTGGAGCCGAGCAGATTTGCCAAAAAGCAGCCCAGCGTGACGCCGACGATATACTCGGCGCCGAACACCGGCAGCAGGCAGAGGGCCTCGGCCACGCGGACCTGCACCGCGCCGTAGCTGAACGGGGCCAGCACAAGGCAGACGACCACATAGACAGCCGCAATGACAGCGCAGCGCACAAGGCGACGGACGGACAGATTTTTCATATTCATACAATACTCCGGCGGATAGATTTTGACCACACGCAAGACCGCCAGCCTTGCGGGGTTTGCGCTGCCGACCAGCAGCCGGCAGCGGAGCCTAAAATCCTAAGTTGCTCAACAAACCTAAATTATAACAAAACCCGCAGGCCGTTGCAAGACCTGCGGGGAAAATTTGTGGTAGATTCTGCGCATATTGTGCTGATATGATATAATGCATCGGAGTGCATTGTCGATTATCTGAAAATCATAGTTCCCTAATAGCTCTTGGTATGGTATAATCAATCTGCGCCAGAGCATGGCGTATGTAGAGTCATAGTTCCCTAATAGCTCTTGGTATGGTATAATGCGCTTGTAGATGGAGACCTGGCTCTTATCGTCATAGTTCCCTAATAGTTCTTGGTATGGTATAATGGCGTAGTAGCGAATCTGGTTGAGGATGCTGTCATAGTTCCCTAATAGCTCTTGGTATGGTATAATAGGCCGAGGCTCGCTATACGGACGCGCTCGGTCATAGTTCCCTAATAGCTCTTGGTATGGTATAATCTGTCCAGCGACGACTATCTGACCCTCCCTGTCATAGTTCCCTAATAGCTCTTGGTATGGTATAATGTCACCTCTTTGACCTGCGAGAAAGCAGCAGTCATAGTTCCCTAATAGCTCTTGGTATGGTATAATGCTTTGATACTGCCGCGCACATAGACGCGGGTCATAGTTCCCTAATAGCTCTTGGTATGGTATAATCGTTTCGACACCCTCATAGCCTGGAAGAATGTCATAGTTCCCTAATAGCTCTTGGTATGGTATAATCACGACGGCAAGGTCTACGGCGTGGAGTTTTGTCATAGTTCCCTAATAGCTCTTGGTATGGTATAATCAGGTGCCGTCGGGGCGGCGGAAGGAAGTGGTCATAGTTCCCTAATAGCTCTTGGTATGGTATAATTTATGGATGCGCTGAAAGAAGCACGTCCGGGTCATAGTTCCCTAATAGCTCTTGGTATGGTATAATAAGGTGGATTCTGCACAGCACCGGCGAGGTGTCATAGTTCCCTAATAGCTCTTGGTATGGTATAATCAAGCGCCTTTGCATTGGGCACCGCTTCGCTGTCATAGTTCCCTAATAGCTCTTGGTATGGTATAATTAGGCTATGCAAAAAGCGCATCGGATTGCGGTCCGATGCGCTTTTTGTTTTAGAAAAAACTCAACTGTTCACATACAAAAGGGGCTTCTTTCGGCTGATAATTTCCCAGAAGAATCTGAATAGACTGGTACTGCTTTTCTGTAACGACAAGCAGGCGAATGGAGCCGTTTGGCGGCAAGGATGCTCTCAAACGGCTTTCGTGTTTCTTCACGGCGTCGTTGCCGTTGCACACCCTCGCGTACACAGAGAATTGCAGCATGTGGTATCCGTCCTTCAGCAAAAAATTCCGGAACGCCGTCGCATGCCGCCTTTCAGTCTTTGTCTGCACAGGCAGGTCAAAAAAGACAATCATCCGCATAAATTTACTCATAGCTATGCTGCTTGTATTCAAGCAATTTGGGTAACAGCAGGGCTTGTCCACGCAGACCTTGCACCAGGCGTTCCATTGCATAGGCAACGCTGTGGTGCTGCCCGCCGGAAAGAATATCCGCATTCAACAGGTTTACAAGCTTTCCCTTCAGTATGGGTGCCAATGCTGCATCCTCGGCCACATTTGCTGCCACGTACAAATCCGCCACGGGCCGGAACGGCTCCATCAGGTCATCCGCCAGATTAAATTGGTTCAGCTCGCTGTCATGGTGCAGACCCAGGCACGGCTGAAAACCATACACCGTCAGGCAGCGCGCCATATAGCCCCGCAAAATCGCGTAGGCATAATTCAGTGCTGCATTTCGCGTATCTTCATTGCGGCGGGTGTAGCCCTCACCAAATAAAGCCGGGAAGTAGTACGCTGCGGCGCTTGCCTCTACGTTATCTTTGTCGCCGCTCGTCACAGCCTTGGCACGCCCGAATAGAAACGCCGCTTCCTGTGTTTTGCCGCAAAGTGCAAGGCACTCCGCTTGGTTTTGAATTTTTGCTGTCACGACCTGCTGCCACATCCGCTTTTTTGCCGGCAGGGTCAATTCCATCTGCCAGCGCAGTACTCCCAGCTGACGGCTGTGCTGTGCAAACGGCAGCGAGATGCCGCACGGCAGATGTGTTTCATCGCACCAGAAAGTCACCACACCGTTTTGTGCCAGCGCCGCCATAGCCGCTGTTGTGATCGTGCTTTGGCGGCTTTCCAGTACAATGGCACTGATGTCCTCGATGGGCACAGAGTGAACTTCTTCCGTTTCAATCAACAGCTGCTCATTTTTGCAGCGGATGCGCGCAGGGTTCACGATCATCAGACAGCGGTAGGACATAATTCACCTCCGTTGGGCAGGGAAGGTTTGCCGTTTTTCTTTTTTGACGAGGGTGTAGTTACCAAGAACATCGACCTGATACTTTTGAACCTTTTGCAGGGTTTTAAAGCCAAGACTTCCTACAATATACGCGTTATCATGCGTAGTTACCGTGATGGCACCCGTCGAAATATTTCCGCCTTCAAAATAGGTCAGGCCGCAATTCATCTGCACTTCTTTTTCCAGTGTACTGTCACTGTTTTGCACTTTGAATTTCATTGTGCGCTTACTTTCAATACGAATCAGGTCATTCTGACAAAGTGAGAACAAGAAGTTTTCTTCGTCCATTTCCTTCCACTCTGCATAGCTTTTTCCCTGTACAACCGCTTTATTGGGCAATTCCAATTTCACCGTATCTGCCACATAGATCGGCACCCAGTAATAGCCGTCGCCCGGCACAAAATAGACATCCATGCGTACCATCGTGTCGTTATCAGCCACACCCTTTCCACCATGAACCGGAACTGTACTGGTCACTTTATCGCAAATCTTCACTTTTTGAACTCGTGCCCCGGGTGTGCCATCCGCGCGCGGCTTGTAAAACGGTTCTGCAAACGCTTTCTTCCCATCCCCGCCAAAGGCAAGCAATCTGGCCTTCAGTGCATTGTACAGCAATGTATCGCTGCTGCGGTTAAAGTAGCCCGCAATTTCACCGTCCTTATCCAATTTCAGTTCGGTGATATTCCTACGCTGTACAACGTGAGTATCGTTCAGGCGACTTTTTATTGTTTCCTTGTGTGCCGCACCTGTCACCTTATGGCGCGGCATCCGCGATACAAACACAGGCTGAATAGACGAAATGTCCACCGTCGCATAATAGACCGGGTTGATCTTCATCAGGTCTTCCTGCGGGCAGGCCGACAATCGCTGCCTCAGCTCATCACGGAAGTGCGGCCAAGGTTCGGGGAAGTGCTCATTACGCACCGCCGTCGTCTCTGCACGCTTGCAAAAGTCAGATACCCGCTTTATCATCCCCTGTGTCGTACAGGCAATCACCGCCGCGTCCACTGCATGGTGCAGATCGCCGTCGGCACGCACCTTGCCAAGGCCCCAGCGCTTGCGCAAAAACGCCGTAACGGCGCCATTTACCGCAACGACCCGCCGTTTGCCTGCCCCGGAACAGTCTGCAAACGCAAGATGATTGCGGATATAGTTCAGCATAAAAGCCGCAATATACTGCGTATCCTGCAGGTTGCGCTGGATAAAGCCCTTACCGTCCTCCTCGCTCAGCCTTTCCTTCAATAGGTTCTGGCGCTTGCGGAAATTCTTTACGTTTGCTTTGGTGTACACAATAAAGTCGTCCCGTCGTTTTCCCTGCAGGTATTGCAGCGGCAGACGGTTTCCCTTCTGACGGTTCTCCGATGCCAGCACCAGCACCTTATTTGTGCGGCGGTCATCAAAGCTTATGCTATAGGGGACAATGTGGTCTACCTCGGCATAGCCGGAGACTGTAATAACCTTGTCCAGCTCCAACGGCTGTATCGAATACGCACAGCGCCCGTCCTGCTCTTTCCACAGACGATATTTTACAAGGTCCTGCCCGGTAACGGTGCGTCCCGGAAAAAGCTCATTCAGCTCTTTCATCAGGCGTTCATTTTCCGCACTGTTATCCCGCATCGCCTTGTCCAACTCGCTGCGCTGCTGGAAGTTCTTATTCATCTCTCTTGCCAGCTCCAGATGGATACTGACCGGGCTTTCGCCCTGCTCGCGGATGATCGCATTGACGACCTTGATCGTCTGTGCCACTGCACGGCGCACCACCGGGCTTGTAATATCCTCCATTTCCTCCGTTGAGGCCGGCAGGAACTGCGCTTTTTCGCCGTTTTGCCTTCCCTGAAAATCATATCCGGCTGCCTGGCAGGCATCGTTATAGTTCATGCCCTGTTCCAGATAGGGGATCAGCTTGCGGCACGCCTTGACCGAAATGTGTCCATATCCCGCAAAGCTGGGCAGCGTCAGCAGTGCTTCTATTTCCAGCGGTTCAAACTCCGCCTGTTTCAATGCCTCGCGCAGCTTATCCTCGTTTTCCGGGTTCGTCAGCGCAGCTCCGGCGGCATCCAGCTGCTCGCGGCTGATATTGCGGATATGATCCTTCCGCAGGGTATTCAGTGCCTTACGCATCTTGTGGTAGCAGGGGAGTGCCGTTATTTTTTCTTTCTTTTCGCAGGCTTCTGCCGTCTGCTCCCCGCGATACCGCACCATGTTGAACCGTGCTTCTTCCGGCAGTGCTAACGCCTTGCGGACCCGGGCAAAATCCAGCTTGTCCGTCTGGCAGCACACAGAAAGCAGTACCTGTCGCTCTGCCGGTGTCAGCGTGCGGCTGGTTCCGTTTTCCGCAATGCGGATATGATTGATTTTTTGCAGCAGCGTAAAATATTCAAACGAGAAGGCCGCCTTGGCTGCCCGCTGCTCGCTCTTTCCCTCCAGCGTGCAGGTGCCGACCCTGTTGCTGCCGCTATACGGGCTGCCTTTGCCCGGACCTTCCGCAAAGGAGCGCTGGCGTGTCAGAATACAAAGGTACTCTGCCTCCATCTCCGGCGAAGCCCATGTCGCACCGTATTGACGCTGTGCTGCAAAAACCAGTCTGGCCTCGTCTATGATTTGGTCGCGTTTGACGGTGGAAAGATAATTTTCCGCTTTGTTGCGCTTGTGCTCTGCAAACACAGGGTCACGGTACATCATCTCACCGACAGTACGGTACCGGTTTGCCTCCATACGTCGGGTGTTCGCGTCAATTGCCTGCAGCAGCTTACCGTCTTTTTGTGCATCGTCTGCCTTGCGGTTACTGCGAAAGCCCCTGCGCTGCATCAGGTGCAGCAGTATACGGGCAAAATCCAGTGCTGTCACCGGGCCATCCAACGCCTGAACACGCAGCGCATAGACATCCGGCAGATGTCCCGCTTGCACAGCCTGCTCTATTTCCGCCTTACCGGGCAGACCGTTTTTCTCCATCAGCTCGTACAGATCCGCCTTGCGCAGGCTGCGGCGGCGCAGCCTGCGGCGGGCGCTGCGGGCCTCACGGCGCGGGGCAGCAAGGCTGTCGCCTGTTTTGGGCTGTTCGGCCTTATCAAATATGCGTGAGCCACATTGGATCAGACCATAGGGCTCCGCGTTTTCATTCAGTGCCACCACCGCCCAGCCGACGGACGCAATGCCAATATCCAGACCAATTCCATAGGGATGCTTCATTTTTTTGCACATCCTTTCACTTTTCTACTATCATAGCGCACTATGGCATTATTTGGCAACTGACAATTTAAACGAAATTTAGGGCAAAAAAGATGACGCCCTGCCAAACAGCAGGGCGTCAGAGCTTTACGGTCCTATGACCTTATCATAGCAACCATAATAGTTCTTGGTATGGTATAAGAACTGTTTGTATTATACTACATTGTCAGGCAAAGTGCAAGACCTTACCTATGCTGCCGAAAAATATTACGGCAGCTCCGGCGCATAAGCCTCGAGATTGCGGGGCTTGCCCTCGTAGACGATGGCGATGCCGTCGGGGCCGGTGTTGGCGCTGACAACGCCGCCGAGCTGGAACACGATCAGCGGTGCATGGCCAAACGCCTTTTTGCACAGCTTGACCAACTCGTCACGCTTGGCGGTGCTGGACGTGTAGGCCACCATGTAGGGCGTGTCCTTCATCGAATCGACGCGGCTCTCCACCCATTTGATCATGGCGGCGGGCACGGCGGCGTCGCCGCGGACCTTGCTCTCGACCTTGGAGACGCCCGCATTCAGGCTGATGATGGGGCGGATGCCCAGCAGGTCGCCGACCACAGCGGCGGCGGCGCTGACGCGGCCCGACTTCTTCATCTGCTTTAGGCTGTAGGCGGCCAGACAGATCTCAACGCAGTCCAGCTTCTGCTTCAGCTCGGCCACGCAGGAGGCCAACTCACCGCCGTTGCGCACCTTGCGGGCGCACTCACAGAAATACCAGCCGTAGGGCATCGAGTAGGTGTGGCTGTCGATGACCTGAATCTTCATCGTGTAGCCGGGGCGCTCCTCCTCCAACAGCTCCATGGCCTTGACGGCGTTGTTGTAGGTGCTGGAGCCGCCCGCGTTGATGCTCAGGTACACCAGGTCGGTATAGCCCTCGTCCGCATAGCGGGCGTAAATATCGCAGAACTGCAGCTGGGTGATGGCGGCGGTGGTGGGCACGCCCTGGGCGTCGCGCATCATCTGGTAAAACTGGTCGTTGGTAAAGTCCTTGCGCTCCATGTACTCCACACCGTCAAGGTTGATGGGGAAGCCCACGACCTCGATGCCGTACTTATCCGCAAGCTCCTGCGGAATGTCAGAACAGGAATCTGTCAGAAAACCTATCTTGCTCATTTTACATCCTCACTCCATTCGTATCGGGTCAACTGCCCGTGGGTCTCCAAACCGGCAAAATCCCATTGACGCAATGCTTCGTACACGCCCACTGCCACCGCGTTGGACAGGTTCAGGCATCGCTCGCCCCTGCGCATCGGCATACGCACGCAGTCGGCCTCATGCGCGGCCAGCAGCTCCTCGGGCAGGCCGGCATCCTCGCGCCCAAAGACGAGATACGCGCCGTCGGGGTAGGTCACATCCACATGGCGGCGCGGGCCCTTGGACGTGAAGTAGAAAAACGGACCACTGTTTTTGGCAAAAAAGTCCGCCTGATCTTGATAATATGTTATATCAAGCTGGTGCCAATAGTCAAGCCCGGCGCGCTTTAATTTTTTGTCGTCGATGGTAAAGCCCATCGGGCCGACTATATGCAGCCGCGCTCCCGTCACCGCGCAGGTCCGCGCGATATTGCCGGAGTTCTGCGGGATCTGCGGCTCGACCAGTACAATGTTTAAGGTTGGCATAAATTTACAAATCCTCGTTCTATAACTTTAGCCCTCCCTTGGGGGAGGGGCGGCGCCACAGCGCCGGGTGAGGGGCCGGGCGGCACGCCGTTCATGGGTCGGCTCCCGGCCACCCCTCCGGCCTCCGGCCACCTCCCCTCTAGGGGAGGCTTTTCACGGCGTTATCAATCACACGGCATACGCCCTCAAAATGCTGCATCACATCCAGATTGGAAAACCGCAGCACTCTGATTCCGAAGCCCTCCAGATATTCCGTGCGCTGTGCATCGTGCAACTGTCCCGCCGCTTCATAATGCTGGCTGCCGTCCAGCTCTATCGCCAAACCTGCCGCATCGCAATAAAAATCCAGAATATAACGTCCTACAACCTTCTGCCGTACAAAGCGCGGCGAATATCCGCGCAGAAAATCATACCACAGATGGCGTTCCTCCCGCGTCATGCTTTTTCGCAGCGCTCGGGCATTTTCAAGGACATCCTTGTCTCGCGACAGTCTCATGGTCTTACTCCTGCCGCAGTTTCGGCAGGGCGTTCTCCAGCCAGACGCCCAGCCGCTCGTCGGCTCCCTCGGGCGTCTGCCTGATGCACTCGGCTACGAAGGCGGCAGCTGCCTGTACGGCAGCCTGGGGGACGTTGCCCCGCAAAATGCGCCCGACGAGCACGGCGGCAAAAATATCGCCCGTGCCGTGGAACATCCGCGGCTGCAGCGGCGTTTTTACGGCATAGCCCTCGCCGCCGCGGGCCGCGCCCACACAGCCTATGTAGCGTCCGCCGCCGATGCCCGTCACGCCGGTCACAACGACCTGCGGCGCTACGCGGGTCAGCCGGGCCGCCTGTGCGGCGGCCTGCTCGGCACTGCCCACACCGGGCAGCGGGTCGCCCAGCAGCAGCGCGGCCTCGGTCACATTGGGGACGATCAGATCCGCCTTGCTGCACAGACTATACATAGCGGGCACCATGTCGGCCCCCAGGCCGCTGTACAGCCGCCCTCCGTCGCCCAGCACCGGGTCCACGACCTTGAACGCGCGGGGCCACAGCTCAAACGCCTGCTCGACGAGCTTTGCCTGCGCGGCGTCCGCCAGATAGCCCGAGTAGATGCAGTCAAATTTCACGCCCAGCCGATGATAATGTTCCAGTGCCGCGGGGCCGTAGCCGGGGTTGGCCAGCTTAGCCGGGGTGCCTAAGCCCCCCGTGTGGGTGGACAGCACCGCCGTAGGCAGTGCCACGGTCTGCACGCCCAGCGTCGAGAGCACCGGCACGATGACCGACAGCGCCGCCCGGCCAAAGCCCGGCAGGTCATGGATGGCTAATACGGTTTTCGGCGCGTTGGTCATGCTGCGGCCTCCCTCTTCATTTTTTGAGTTCTCATTGATTCTACCATAAAACCCACCGCAAAAAAAGCCGTATTCGGGCGATTGTTCCGTTTTGTTTGGTTTTTGGGCAAAGAGAACAAAAACCGCCCGCGTCTCCGCGAGCGATTCATTCTATTTCATGGTTATCATCCACAAAAAAGCCCCTGCTGATTGGTTCAGCAGGGGAGATTTCGCAAAGTCGATGCTTTTACAGCACGCGCACGCGGATGGCGGGTTCAATCGCACCCAGCTTGACGGCGAGGTCATCGGTGACATTGCCCGTCACGTCCAGCAGGGTATAGGCGACATCCTTTTTGCCCTTGTTCACCATGTTTTCAATGTTCAGGTGTGCTTCGGTCAAAATGCTCGTAATGGCCGAGATCGCGCCCGGAGCGTTCTTGTGGATGATGCAGATGCGGCGGCCTCCCACGCGCGGCTGGCTGACATCCGGCAGGTTGACGCTGTGGGAGATGTTGCCGTTTTTCAGGTAGTCGCTCAGCTCGGCGGCGGCCATCACGGCGCAGTTCGTCTCGCTTTCCGGCGTGCTGGCACCCAGATGCGGCGTGCAGCAGACACCCTTGACGCCCAGCAGCTCCTCGGTGGGGAAGTCGCAGAAGTACTGCGCGACCTTGCCGCTGTTCAGTGCGTCGAGCAGTGCGGCGTTGTCCACCAGCTCACCGCGGGCAAAGTTCAGCACGCGCACGCCGTCCTTGCACATCGCCAGCGTCTGGGCGTTGATGGTGTGGCGGGTCGTAGGCAGGTAGGGGACATGGATGGTCAGGTAGTCGCAGCGGGGCAGCATATCGCCCAGCGTGACACAGTGCTGCACGCTTCGGGACAGGCTCCACGCAGCATCGATGGAAATATACGGGTCATAGCCCAAAACCTCCATGCCCAGCGCGACAGCGGCGTTGGCCACGCGCGCACCGATGGCACCCAACCCGATGACGCCCAGCGTCTTACCGCGCAGCTCGGGACCGACGAAGGCCTTTTTGCCCTTCTCCACATCCTTGGCAATCGTGTCGCGGCCCTTGAGGGTCTGCGCCCAGTTCACGGCATCCACCAGATTGCGGCTGCCCGCGACCAGCGCACCGACGACGAGCTCGGCCACGGCGTTGGCGTTGGCGCCCGGCGTGTTGAACACAACGATGCCCTTGTTCGTGCAGTCCTCCACGGGAATGTTGTTCGTACCGGCACCTGCACGGGCAATGGCCAGCAGGCTGTCGGGCAGCGGGGTATCGTGCATATCGGCGCTGCGCACCAGAATGCCCTGCGGTGCAGCGGCCTCGTTGTCGATCTCAAACTGGTTGGCGGGCAGCTTGGCCAGACCCACCGGCGAAATGGCGTTCAATGTTTTGATGGTATACATATATCGTTACTCCCTGTTCCCCTTATTTTGCGCCGTAGGGGCCGGACATGCCCGGCCCTCAGCCTTACGCAGTGGCCCTCTCACGGGTGGCTGCCACAGTGCCGCGGGCCGGACACACCCGACCCCTACTGTGCAGCAGCTCAATGCTCCCTGCGGAACTTCTCCATAAAGTCGACCAGCTTGTCGATGCCCTCGGCAGGCATGGCGTTGTAGATGGACGCACGCATACCGCCCACCAGACGGTGCCCCTTCAGGTTGACGAAGCCTGCCTCGGTGGCCGCGGCACAGAACGCCTTGTCTGTGTCGGCGTCGGGGCTGGTGAAGGTCACATTCATCATGCTGCGGTACTTTTTCTCAACGGGATTCTTGTAGAATTCCTGCCCGTCGAGGTAATCGTACAGCACCTTGGCCTTGGCGGCATTGCGCTTCTGCATGTTCTCCAGACCGCCGATCTCGTTCTCAAGGTAGTTCATAACGAGGCCGGTCATGTAAATGCACCAGCACGGCGGGGTGTTGTACATGCTGTCGGCGTTCAGCAGGGTCGTGTAGTTCATCATCGTGGGGATCTTGTCGGGGGTCAGGCCCTTGGCGGCCTTGCCCAGCAGGTCGTCACGCACGATGGCCACAGCCATACCAGCAGGGGCAATGTTCTTCTGCACGCCGAAGTAGATGACGCCGTACTTGCTGACATCCACCGGCTCGGAGCAGATCATCGAGCTCATATCTGCCACCAGCGGGATGCCGTCCACCTGCGGTACATCGACATATTTTGTGCCGAAAATCGTGTTGTTCTGGCAGATGTGGATATAGCTGGCGTTCGGGTCATAGTCGATGGCCGCGACGTCGGGGATGTAGGTAAAGTTCTTATCCTTGCTGCTGGCGGCAATGCGGGCCGTGCCGAACTTGGCGGCCTCCTCGGCTGCCTTCTTGCTGAAGTTGCCGGTCACAAGATAATCTGCCGTGCCGGTGGTCATAAAGTTCAGCGGTACCATCGCAAACTGCTGGGTCGCGCCGCCCTGGAAAAAGCCCACCTTATAATTGTCGGGAATGTTCAGTACCCGGCGCATGGCGGCCTCGGTGTTGGTGATGATCTCGTCAAACCATTTACTGCGGTGGCTCATCTCCATCACGCTCATGCCGGAGCCGTGGTAGTCCAGCAGCTCTGCCTGTGCGGTTTTCAGAACAGCCTCCGGCAGCATCGAAGGGCCGGCGCTGAAATTGTAAACTCTAGCCATCTTTATTTCCTCCTACAGTAAATCAAATGCGACCCGCCGACGGCGGATCGCATCTGCCGCGCCGTTGCGGTATGCCAATATTATAGGAGCTTTGCCCCCCTGCGGGCAAGCGGACAAAATACCGAAAAAAGCCGAAAATCGGGGATGTGTTTTTGTATTGTGACTAATTGTTTTTGCACCGGAAACGCTTTATGAGACATTTGTAAAAGATATTTGCCGTCATTGTCAAATTCCGGGCACAAAATTTGTGCAATATTTTGTCTTGCATTTATATCTACCACAGTTGTAAAATATATTCAGTTCTTATTACCACATTTGTAAAATATCAAACTTATTTCTTCCTCGCTCTGTAGGGGCCGCACATGTGCGGCCCGCAGCCTTCCCACAGACTACCGTCTGCCTTGCACCTGCGGGCCGGGCATGCCCGGCCCCTACAGGCACTACATATTATAAAAGGAGTTCATCATGGAACAGCTTTCCCGCAGTGAAGAACAGGTCATGGCCGCGCTCTGGGCCTGCAGCCGCGCCGCCACCAGGCGCGAGATCGCGTCACACCTGCCGCCCGAATGCCGCTGGGCAGACTCGACGCTGCTCAATTTCCTGCTGCGGCTCGAGAAGAAAAACTTCGTCCGTACCGAGAAGCAGGGCAATAAAAATCTGTACACGCCGCTGGTCCGCCGCCTGACCTACTGCGGCGCGGTCAGCCAGGCGCATCTGCAGACGCTCTACGGCGGTGACATCCGCGCCATGGTGTGCGCCCTGGCCGACACAGGCCGCATGACCTATGCCGACACCGAGCGTCTGCTCCGCTGGCTGACCGAGTATCAGGCCGCGAACCCGGAGTATGACTATGAGTAGCTCCAAGCCTTCCCCCTCGGGGGAAGGTGGCCCCGCAGGGCCGGATGAGGGCCAGCCCACCGCAATTACCCGTAAACGGTCTGCAGCGATTCACTCCGCCCTCATCAGTCCGCTTTGCGGACAGCTTCCCCCTCGGGGGAAGCCCTATAGTAAATCTGCCTGCATCTCGCACATATCCTGCCAGAACCGCTTGGGCACATGGCTCATCTGGGCCTTTTCGTCGCGGCGCTGCTCGATGGTCAACGCCTTAAAGAACCGTTTCCACATCCGCTGCCAGTCGAGCTCTGTCTCGTCGGTGCCGGGAATATAGCGCTCCATCGCCAGATAGCGCACCTGGCCGTCCCGGTGCAGCAGGGCCGTGCCGTGGGCCGCGTCATAAATCAGGAAGCTCTCATCGGGCAGGCGGCTGCAAAAATGTCCGCGCAGCAGCGGCAAAATCCGGTGCTTCGGGTGGATGACCGCACCGAGCATCCCGTCCCGCTCCTCAAAGCGGATGAACTCGATCAGCCTGCAGGCCTCGTTGTCGACAGCCCGCTCCAGGGCAAACGCCGCGGCGGCGTCCGGGTCGCCCAGCATCTGCGCGGCGCGCGGCCCCTGCGCAAAGCAGAGCCGCACAAACCGCAGCAGTGTCAGGTCCTTGCCGGGGTCGGTGCAGAGAAAGCCCGTCGTCACGCGGTCCTTCACCTCGCGGCCAAGCCGGTCCAGCCCTGCCGCGACCCGCCGCGCGTGCTGCTCGTCGGTAAAAATCTGCCGCGTGCCGAAGAAATTCAGCTGTCCCTCCTCGGGCGGGCAGACCTCGGCGGGGATCTCCTTCCGGGCGTAGCTCTCGAACACGCAGCACAAAAAGCCCGCAAAGCTGCCGTCATAGCAGTAGGCTGTGTCGGTCACATGCGCTTCGTAAGACATTGCAGCACCTCCTGCCGCACCGTCCGGGCGGCCACGTCCGCCGCCATGCCGCGCGCCTCCAGCCTTTGCACAGCCGGGGCAGCGTCGGGCAGGGCCTTGGGTACAAAATCGTCCAGCGAAAGCTGCTGCATCCCCACGCTGAACGCCTTGGGGTCAAGCAGCGCCCCCGCGATCTCCGCGCGGCTGCCGCGGGCCGCTGCCTTGCCCTTGCAGGTAATGAAATACTGTGCCCGCTTAAGCACGACTCCAATGCGCTTGAGCTCTGCCATGCCGAGGCTTTGCACCCGGCGCGCCTCGACAATGCGCAGCGCACTCTTGGGGCCGATGCCCGGCACCCGCAGCAGCTCGGCACGGCTGGCCGTGTTGACCTCCACGGGGAAAAACTCCGGGTGGCGCACGGCCCAAGTGCACTTGGGGTCCAGGTAGGGGTCAAAATTCGGCTCGTCCTCGGTCAGCAGCTCCCGGGCCGAAAAATGGTAGTACCGCAGCAGCCAGTCCGCCTGATACAGACGGTGCTCCCGCAGCAGGGGAGGGGCCGTGTGCAGTGCGGGCAGGCGGCGATCCTCCACCACTGGCAGATAGGCCGAGTAAAACACGCGCTTCAGCGAGTATTTCCTGTAGAGTCCCTCAGTCAGGTCCATGATATGGCGGTCTGTCTCCGGCGTCGCCCCGATGATCATTTGGGTGCTCTGCCCAGCCGGCGCAAACGGCTTGGCCCCGCGGTAGAGCACCATCTCCTTTTTGCTCTGCGCACTCTGCACTGCGATCTGCCCCATGGGGCGCAGGATCGCAGTTTTCTTTTTGTCGGGGGCCAGCGTGGTCAGGCTCGTCTCGCTGGGCAGCTCGATATTGACCGACAGGCGGTCCGCCAGCCGCCCGATCTTTTCGACCAGCATCGGGTCCGCGCCGGGGATCGTCTTGGCGTGGATGTAGCCGTTAAAATGGTACTCCTCCCGCAGGATGCGCAGAGCCTCGATCATCAGCTCCATCGTGCGGTCCGGCGTGCCCAGCACAGCGCTGGACAGAAACAGCCCTTCAATATAATTGCGGCGGTAAAAGCCGATGGTCAGCTCCGCCAGCTCACGCGGGGTGAAGGTTGCGCGGGGTCTGTCGTTGGAGCGGCGGTTGACGCAGTAGCTGCAATCGTAGCTGCACACGTTGGAATAGAGCACCTTCAGGAGGGAGACGCACCGCCCGTCCGCCGTGAAGGCGTGGCAGATGCCCGCCGCCGCACTGCTGCCCAGTGCACCGTGCCGTCCGGGGCGATCCACCCCGCTGGAGGTACAGGCTACATCATATTTGGCGCTGTCCGCCAGGATTTCCAGTTTTTCCGCAAGGTCCATCGCGCCCGCCTCCTGAAAAAAGGGTATAAAAAATACAGCCCGCCGCATATCCTTGTTTTGCAAGGTGTGCCGCGGGCAGCATTTTTGTAAATTTCTTCTGTTTTAGGGTTGAAAGTCCAAATTATGGGACTTACCGTATGCTATAATTGAACTTGTAAGGCAGCCTTACCACTTGGCCTTGGTCTCCACGACCTTGCCGGCAATATACAGGTGGTCGAGTTCCTCGCCCTTGATGACCAGCTCCTCATAGGCCGGGTTGAAGGGGTGCAGGATGACCGAGTTGCCGCGCTGGATGTACTTTTTCAGCGTGCCCTCGCCGTCTGCCCCGTAGACCAGAACGCCGAGATCACCGTTGTCCAGCGTGTTCTGGCGGTGTACAAGCGCCAGGTCACCGTCAGAGATGCGCGGTTCCATGCTGTCGCCCTTGACGACGAGGAAGAAGTAGTTTTCCGGGTCCTTGACGCAGGCATACTCCTTGCCGTAGTCCTCCTCAAACGCGAGGGCCCCGTATCCGGCGCGCACCGTGCCCACGACGGGGATCTGGGATTCCGTATAGCGGCTGAAGGCGTTGCGGCCCACAGCGGACGCCGCGCCCGACTCCTTGCGCAGACCCAGCAGAACGTCGGTGGGGGTATCCAGTATCTCCGCCAGACGCGCCACGGTCTGCGGATCCGGGGTGGAACGCCCGGTCTCCCACTTGCCAACAGCCTGCTGCGTTACCCCCAGCATCCTGGACACCTCGGCCTGGCTGTATCGTTTGGCCTTGCGGGCCTCTTTCAAGCGCTCTGCAAACATCGGGAAAACTCCTTTATATAAAGTAGGGTAAAACCACATCTTGTAGACGATCCCATTTCTTTAGCTTCATTATACAACCGTCTGTGGTTTTTGTAAAGAGTTTTTTGCAATTATTTTCAAAAATAAGTTGTAAAAACATATTGACAACAACCTACAGATGTATTATAGTTAAGACAACAAACGGAACGCTGTTATCCGTTGTTGAATTTGCGGCAGTCGGCCATTGCGGGGCCGGCTCCTTTGGAGGTAACGGTATGAACTGGGAACTCATCAAGCACAAATTTTGCAGGCTCGTGGTAACGGCGTCCCTCCTGCTGGGCGGCGTTATGGTGAGCGCCGCGGCCTCCGGCACCATGCCGCTGTGGGCTGCACTGCTGGGACTTTTTGCTGCGGTTGTCATGCTCAACGCAGCCTGCGGCATCCTGCTGGGCACCCCGGCAGCGGAGCCGCGCAGGGCCGTACCTGCCCGCACCAGCCGCCCCGCCGTACAACTGTGCGTTGTGCGCAGCGGGCACGCTGCCTGAATCTGCCTACCCCTATTTGTTGTGAACCTTATAACTGCGGCAAGCCCCGCGCAGCCCTGGCCGCGCGGGGCTTGCCGTATCCCAAAGCCTATGTTACAATGGGGAAAAAGCAAAAGGATGTGACCTGACATGAAGCTGTTGGAAGTCTGCGTTGACAGCCTCGCCTCCGCCCGCGCCGCAAAGCAGGGGGGAGCGGACCGGCTGGAATTTTGCAGCGCACTGGCCGTGGGCGGCCTGACGCCCTACGCCGACCTGCTGCGGCAGATCAAGGCCGAGCTGGACCTGCCCGTGCGCTGCCTGATGCGCCCGCGGGCGGGGGATTTCCTGTACACCCGCGACGAGCTCGAGCTGCTCTGCCGCCAGATCGAGACGCTGCGCAGTGCCGGGGCGGATGGCTTCGTCATCGGCGCACTGACGCCGGAGGGTGCGCTTGATCTGCCCGCCATGCGCACGCTGCTGGACGCCTGCGGCGGTGCGCCCGTCACGCTGCATCGCTGCATCGACGTTTCCCGCGATCTGTGCGCCACCTACCGCGCTGCGGCGGCACTCGGCATCGACACGGTGCTGACGAGCGGCGGTGCCGGGAGCTGCCGCAAGGGCATTTCCCAGCTGGCCGCGCTGCTGCGCCTGCGGGACGAGCTGGACGGCCCCGAGGTGCTGATCGGTGCCGGTGTGAACGCCGCTGTCATCGACGAGCTGCGCGCGGCCCTGCCCGGGGCGCGGGCGTTCCATGCCAGCTGCAAAACGCTGCTGGAAAGCGGTATGACCTTCCGCCGCGAGGGTGTCCCCATGGGCCTGCCCGGGTTGGACGAATGGCATATCCAGCAGACCGACGCCGACGCCGTGTGCGCTGCCAAGGCCGCCGTAATGCGGTAAGCGCGGGCAGACAGAATATCCTCCCTGCATCTCTGCATAGCAGCAAAACAAAAGTGCCTGCCGTTTTTTGAACCGGCAGGCGCTTTTTCATTTGTCGTCATAGGGGTCATCAAACAGACCAAACATCGATGTTTTTTCCAAATCCGATTCCGGGTAGGCATGCACCGGGCGGATGGGCCGGAATTCGTCGGTTGTCTCCGGCCGTTCTCGCCCGTGGCGGCTGCGGGGGCGGCTTTCTGCGGCCACCACGGTCTGTAGTTCCTCGTAAGGCAGCTCATCTTCTTCCGGTTCCAGTCCGGGCGTCAGTTCCATCTCCTCCAGCAGGCTCTGGATGGCCGCGCAGTCCTCGGGTACGTCCGTCAGGCTCGCGCCGTAATGGCAAAACAGCACCGTGCCGTCCCGGTCCAGGATCAGCGTCAGCGGCAGCTGCTGCTCGGCCCCCTTGACGGGCTGGTAGCCCTGCTTTTTGGCCTCGCGCAGGATGCGCCAGCCCTCGAGCGAGTAGCTCATCAACGTGCTTTTGCTCGTGGGGATGCTCAAGTGCTCATACAGAACGCCCGCCGCGTCGCACAGCAGGGGATAGGGCAGCGTGTCCGGGCCGATGCTGCGGGCCAGCTTGTCCGCGCGGGAGCGCACGACCAGCGCAAAGCCGCCGTCATGCAGCGACGTGTATGTATCGGCGTAGCGGCTGGCAAACGTGCGGGTGATGGGATGGCCGAAGTTCGCCATGAACACCAGCACCAGCGGGGCCTGCGCGTCCAGCAGGTCGCGGAAGCGGTTGCCCGCGCTGTAGGGCGTATCATACAAAAAGAAGGGGAGCCTGTCCCCGACACGGATCCTTTCCGCCATTGAACAAACACCCCTTTCCCCGCAAAGTATAACCCAAAAACCCGGACAGGTAAAGCCCTGCCCGGGATGTGTGCTGTAAAAACCCCGCACAGCCGTCTGCAACCAATCAAAACCTACCGGTACAGGCAGGTGGGTACCCTACGAGGATGTTCATGCTCCCCTCTTCAGCCAAACGGCGGGAGGGCCTGCAATCCGGTCCCCGACCCGGATTCCCAATATTTGATTAGTAGGATTCTATAAGGCCGCAACAAATCGAACCGCGCAGGGTGAAGAAGCCTCGCGGCCTCTTACTGCAATTCAGAATCGTCGATGTCGTACATCGCGCGCAGGCGCTCCTCGAACACCTTGCCGACGGTGATGAGTTCCTCATCGTCGTCCACGATGTCCATATACTCGCCTTCGTCGTCAGTGCCAATGCGCATCAGGATCAGCTCGGCATCCTCCTGCAGGCTCTCCGGGTCCTCCTGATAGGGGATGACAGCCAGATAGCGGGTGCCGTTGACTTCCGTAGCGTCGATCACCTCAAAGGTGACCTCCTTGCCGTCCTCATCCTCCAGCGTCAGCAGGTCAGGGGCAGCCTCTTCCAGCATTTCCGGGCTCAGTTCGTCAGACATAAGTGACCTCCTGTGGTCGTTCGTATTTGATAGCTATAGTGTACCCTTTTTTTTCGCAAACGTCAAGGGTGTTCAAGCGGGAAGTTCTGTGGTATAATGAATTTAATTGGATTTTTCACGGAGGACCCGTTATGCGTAAACGATTCTGCCTGCTGCCCGCGCTGGCGCTGGCCGTGCTGTGCGCCTGCAGCAAGGGCGCGGCAAAGACCCCGCCCACCCGGCCTGCGGACTTCACCAGCACCGAGCGGCAGTTCAACACCCCTGCGGACGGCGACACGATTGCGATCTTTGACACCTCCTTAGGCGAGGTGCGCGCCGTGCTCTACCCGGATGCCGCGCCGATGGCCGTCTACAACTTTGTGGGCCTGGCCCGCAGCGGTTATTACGATAATACGACGATCTGGCGCAGCGAGTACGGCTTTGCCGTGCAGGGCGGCGATGCCACCGGCACAGGCACAGGCGGTTCGACGATCTGGAGCAACAACCCGTATCCGCCGGAGGCTAGCGCGGATCTGAAGCATTACGCCGGGGCGCTCTGCGCCGCGTTTGCCACGGGCGGCGACGTGACCGGCGGCAACAGTCAGTTTTACTTTGTGACGGCCCTGCCGGACAGCGTGAGCAGCAGTGACCGGCAGGCCGAGCTGACCGCCAACGGCTACACCGACGCGCAGATCGCGGCCTACGCCGCCGTGGGCGGGCTGCCGTATCTTGACAACACCGACACAGTGTTCGGGCAGGTCTATCAGGGCATGGACGTTGTGGACGCCATGGCCTGCGTGGACACGGTGAAGGACGATGACGGCAACGACACCTACCGCCCCACCGAGGAGGCCGCCATCACGATCAACAGCGTAACGATCACGACCTACAGCAGTGCCGAGGACAACGGCCTGGACACTGTGGGCTGATATAAGACAGTATATGCAGACCCGCCCCCACAAATTTTTGGCCGATATGCCAAAGTTTGCGGGGGCGGGTTGTATATTATGCTATTTGCAAAGGTTTCCCCCTCGGGGGAAGCTGTCACCGAAGGTGACTGATGAGGGCAGAGTTTTCTGGAGCCACCCGCTGACGGGCTGCCGCGGCAGGCTCGCCCCTCATCCGGCCTCGGGCGGGGCCTCGGCCACCTTCCCCCAAGGGGGAAGGCTTTTGGGGGTCACTTCTTCGTATTCCCGCCCATACGTCTGTCGCGGCGGGCATACTCGGCCAGTGCCTTATCAAAGCACTCCTTGGTAAAATCGGGGAAAAGGGTATCGGTGAAGTAGAACTCCGCGTAGGCACACTGCCACAGCAGGAAGTTGGAGAGCCGCTCCTCGCCGCTGGTGCGGATCATCAGGTCCACGGGCGGCAGGTCGCGGTAGAGGTGTTTCTCAATGACCTTCTCGTCGATGGCCTCGGGCTCGAGCGTACCGGCCTTGACCTCGGCGGCAATGGCGCGGGTCGCGTCGGTCAGCTCTGCGTGGCTGCCGTAGTTCAGGCAGAAGTTGACAATGCCCTTTTCGTTGTCCTTTGTCAGGTCCATCATGTAGTCCATGGCGTCCAGCACGCGCTGCTGCAGACCCTCGCGGCGGCCGCTGAACAGGACCTTGCAGCCGCGCTCGTTCATCTCGTCGGCAATCGTGCGGAAGTTGTTGGCAAAGAGGTCCATCAGGTAGCCAACCTCCTTGGCGTCGCGGCTGAAATTCTCGGTGGAGAAAACATAGAGCGACAGCACAAAGACGCCGCGGTCACCGACGGCATAGCGGGTGATCTCACGCAGGCGGTCAAAGCCGGCCTTGTGGCCCACGCTGACGGGCAGCATGCGCTGCTTGGCCCAGCGGCGGTTGCCGTCCACGATGATGGCGACATGAGTAGGGAAGCGGGGTTCATTTGCGTTCGGCATGTTCGTACTCCTTTTTATGCTTCGGGGCGGACCAGCTCGGGCGGCTCCTCGTCCGGGTGGTGGGCGCGCCAGTTCAGAAAGCTCTCCAGAATGACGGCAGCGGACACCGAATCCAGCCGCTCCTTGCGCTTGGCACCAAACGTATCGTTGTCGGCCAGGATAGCGGCGGCGGACACGGTGGTGCGGCGCTCATCCCACAGCACGACGGGCACACCCGCGGTGTTGGCCAGGCGCTGGGCAAAGCGGCGGCTCTTGTTGGCACGGCTGCCCTCGGTGCCGTCCATGTTTTTGGGCAAACCGCAGACGAGGCCCTCGGCTCCGCGGGCAGCAAAGACCTCGGTCACGGCGGCGGCGACCTTGTTCATGCTTTTTTCTTCGATCTGCGGCGTGATGGGGGAGGTAATGGTCTCCCCGGCGTCGCACCCGGCAAGCCCGGTGCGGGAATCGCCATAGTCAACGGCAAGCCATTTCATGGGCAGGCTCCTTTACTTTGTTATATACAGGTATTATAGCATAAAAAAGCCGCCCTGACCAGCAGGGCGGGAGATTTTGTTTGCCTTGTTGCTTTGCCTTTCCCCGAGGGGAGAAGGCGGCCCCGCAGGGCCGGATGAGGGGCGGGCTTGCTACGGCTGCCCGTAAACGGGTCAGCCCGGTCAGCTCTGCCCTCATCAGTCACCTTCGGTGACAGCTTCCCCCGAGGGGGAAGCTCTTGGGGTACTGTAACCCGCGGGGTGCCGAGGACGCCGCCCCCTACAGCCTCAGACCAGCGAGCCCTTCAGCCGCTTGTCCAGCTGCATGGTCAGCACGGCGGCAAGGACGATCTTGACGGCGTCGCCGGGCAGGTAGGGCAGAACGCACCAGCCAAGGGCGCTGACGAGGTCAGCCCCGGTCAGGATCATGAACCAGATCGTGCCCAGCACGTAGCAGGCGGCACAGCCCACGACCATCGCCACGCAGAGCGACCAGAACTTGCGGCCCAGCGCCTTCGTCAGCAGGGCCGTCAGCAGCGCGGTCAGAATGTAGCCGATGGCGTAGCCGCCGGTCTTGCCGAAGATGGCAGACGGGCCGCCCTGGAAGTTGGCCAGCACCGGCACACCGATGGCCGCCAGTGCAATGAACACGACCTGACTGGCCGTGCCCCAGACAGGGCCAAGCATCGTGCCCGCCATGTAGACGGCGAACAGTGCCAGATTGATCGGCACACCCCACGGCATCGGGACGGCGATCTGGCTGCACACGGCGACCAGCGCGGTGAACATGGCGCACAGCACCATGCGGCGGACGTTTTCAGAAGATTTTGTCATACGGATAACCCCTCTTTTTTATAATAATCGCACACTTACCTCGCCGCTGTTCAACGCAGCGGGACGGCTCTCGCCGTCAAAGCGCACGACCAGTTTACATTCGTCGTCGATGCCCTGCACCTGCGCGGCGCGTGGCGTGCCCCGGCGCGGCGTGACCAGCACCCGCTGGCCGGTCAGCAGAACCTTGACAACCGAATATTTG
>ERZ772865.1038-NODE-1038-length-29607-cov-3.731017_pt1 | contig 29607 bp, 30 predicted proteins | sample MGYA00512133_ERZ772865 | MGnify/ENA primary metagenome ERZ772865 (study PRJEB29015, sample SAMEA2737722) | human gut metagenome | biome: human gut; feature: human-associated habitat; material: faeces | place: China | collected 2012 ...
GGAAAAGGGAATGTCGAGTTTCATGGTTAAGTCAGGTATGCTGGAAATGTGGGGAATCTCAAGAGAAGAAATATATGAGCAGGCACTAAAAAATACGGAAAGAATTTTTAAGCCGGACATGAGGAACATTAAAGAGATTTTGCTTTCTGGTTGTATGGGGACACTTTCGGAAGAAGAACAGGAGGGATTTCGTAGCTTTCTTAATCTGGATATACCAGAGCAGGATCAAAGGGCAGAAAAAAGCAAGGAAATCTTACCCTATGAACAGTATGTCCTTACAAATATAGCCCAAATTAATGGTGCAACAGCCATACTTTATCCAAATTTGTTACAGGAAATCGGGGAAGCAACACAAAGTAATTTTTTCATTCTTCCCAGCAGTATCCATGAAGTTATCCTGATGAAGGATAATGGAGATATGAATGCGGAGGAACTTCAACGCATGGTAATGGAAATAAATAGAACACAGGTTGCACCTGAGGAAGTGCTGTCTGATGAAGTGTACAGTTATGATTACAGACAACAAAAGCTGACTATGGCAACCAGTCCCATACAGACCAAGGAACTTCTAGATCAAATAACAGGAATGTGTGATTATGATGATTTCATGGAAGAAGAACAGGAAGCGGATTTATGTATGGGAGAGTAGTTATTAAGTGATTATTGGGAGGAGAGCAAAAGTGAATCAGGCACAAAGATATGAGCATCTTGTAGGGCTGACCGAAGGGAAGAAACTGGATTCTGACTATCGGGCAGCCTTTTACATTTTATCCAGTGTACCGGAGCTTTTTGAGACCGCAAAAAAATGTGTGGATCCATATGGTATTTCCTTTGACAAAATCAAAAGATCATGTAAAGGAAATCTGGAGGAGTACCAGAGCCAGCTTTTGTCTATGGCACATAACCTTTTCTCATGGAACAGCAGGACGACCGCCACGCCCCATGAACTGTCCCGTCTTACTTATCCGTGGATGGAGATTGCCTGCAACGCTATCTTCATATCCAGTGGAGAGGTTTCTGTGCTGATACAGGAGAATGAAAGTGGGGAGCCAAAGCTGGTTTTGGATGCAGCACCTTATGAGAAAACAAAGAGGATATACGAAGGATTGCAAAGAATGGGAGAGCGGCTGGCGGACCAAATGGAAGAAGCAGATGCAGAGGAAAGGGAAGGAGAGGAAGATTGGGAACGATAAAAAAACAGTAACAACGGTATCAAATATATTATAGTACGAAAAGAAGCCGCCATAAATGACGGCTTCACGGTTACAAAATTACCAGGATTGCTCCTGCGTTTACATCATCATACTAGCACAAAACAGCAGTGATGTCAAACATTTTGTAGCAGTAATAAAGTATGCAGAAAAAGCCTAAATGATACCGCAGGAAACCAGTTTTTCACGTATTTCCTTTAATACGGCAGGCTTTACATCGCCAAACTTCTCGAAGTGGACTCTGGAAAGGCTGACCTGTGTAATTCTTGTTACATTTGCCCAGCGCAGCATTTCAGGAAAACCGTAGACCTTATCAACCATTATATTGTAGTCCATAGTTTTGGGCATTTGTGAAGATAAAGGAATAACGATAAGGGAATCCTTTAAATTTTTCAGTATGATTGCCGGATGCCTGCCGCCAAATTCCGTGCCGATGTTATAACCGAAATCTACCCAGATGACAGCTTTCCGAATCAGTACAAGAGAGCGCATAATCAGTTCAATATCCGGTTCCGGCACAATACTTTTTTTGACGGCAATCACATATTTATCGGTGGCTTTGTTGTACTGATAGTATTTTGACACCACTGCCTGTTTATCGCTGTGCAGCCACTTAAATGCAGATGGCTTGATGGCATTGGGCAGGGCGGAGGAGGGTATTTGAAAGGCTTTTTCATTCAGAATCAGATTTGTTTTTAAGGAAGTCCATTTATAGTATTCGTTGGCAAGTTTGACGTTTTCCGGTTCTTCCGGATTAATCTTCTGAAAATGATTTTGTAACGAGGAAGCCATTTCATCAAAGGAATGGTGCGTATCTTCTAATGTTGCTGTATGTTTCAAGGCAATTCTCCTTTGCAGGTTTGTATTCATGATTTTAGCAGATAATGTGACAGAGTACAACAAAATAATACGGAGAAAGGTAGCAGAAAGGTAGAAAATAATGTCAATCTTAGTGTATAAGCAGCGTTTCCGGCATCCGAACAAAAAGGACACACCGGGAGCAAACTATGCCCATATCCGGTATATTGCAACCAGACCAAGGGTTTTGAAGAATGAAAATATGAATCATGGGCTTTTCGGAAAACTGGAGCCGGGTGCTGTTACGGAATTTGGGGACTGGAAGGACGTGGCGAAGTTATCTTATGCCAATTCTAAAAAGGGAATCGTCATGTACCGCAGCGTGGTGTCCTTTGCAGAAGATACAGCAAAAGGGCTTCTTCTAAAGGATCAGAAAAGCTGGCAGAGATATATTGAAAACCACATAATGACGATTGCAGGAAAAAATGGCATCAAACGGGAAAACCTGCAATGGGCGGCTGCAGTGCATTGGGAAAAGAGCCACCCTCATATTCATGTGGTGTTCTGGGACAAGTCTGTAAGAGTAAAGAATCCGTTTACACCGCCGCAGATACCCAATGCCATCCGAAAGCAGATGATAAAGGACACTTTTGCGGAAAAGATACTTGCCTTTGCAAAAGAGAAAAATCTTGCAGTACAGGAAATGCGCCGGATAACGGATGAGCTGGTGGAGGAATTTGAAGAAGAACTGCGGTGTAAAAGCCCCGGCAGATTTCAGGCAGCGGAAAAATGGTTTGAGGAAGAACTGGAACAGGGAGTCTCTTTTGATAAAAAGATACTATCGGAACTCTCAGAGAGGCTCTTTGTACTTCGGACTATGATACCGGAACACGGAAGGATTGCTTATGGGCTTTTACCGCCGGAGAGCAGGGAAAAGACGGACGAATTGGTACAATTCCTGCTTTTGGAGATACCGGAGATCAGGAAGTGCTTTGAACGGTATGTAAATGCCAAGTGCAGCATGGTGGGACTATATGCTGCGGATGAGGAATGGCTTTTACAGCAAAAGAAGAAGTTTGAAAAGGAAGCGGAGAAGATACTGGCAAACCGGGTATTATCCGGTGTTAAGGCGATATGCAGACTGGAAAAGGAGAAAAGAGGAGAGGCATACTTAAAGAGCCACAGAGAATATCTGGCATCCAGAATGATTATGGAGGCTCTTGATATGCTGGTGCAGGCGGCTTGGAAACAGGAAGAAGATTTCCTTGACGGACAGGGTATGTCGGGAGAACTGTCGAAGGAGGCAAAAAAAGAATTGTTCCTAAGAAATCAGGATAAAGGATATGAACATTAAAATGATAAATAAAATTAAAAGTCAGGGGTATCCGTGTAGAGGATGTCCCTATGTTTTTACTAGGGGTGGCACAGACTGCATCATGGGTGCCGTTCCAGGGGACTGTGCATGGTATTTTTACAAGCGGCTGATGGGACATACGGACGCAACCATTCCTTCTGAAGAAATCAGAAAACAGTACAGGGAATATGTAAAAAGACAATCCAAGGCAGAAGAAAAGCTGGAAAGAGGGATTGATATGCTTCTTGAAGTCGCAGAACTGAAATATGGCAGGCAGCACGCACAGTCTCTGAAAAAGAAGATGAGAGGAGGTACAGATTGAAACTAAAGGATGTTCTGCTTATTACAAATAACAATAAGGGTACGGAATATAAGTATCTTTCAAGCATGGAGGACTATATGGCAATCCTGCTTCGGACATTTGAGGGTTCGGAAACAGAACTGGCTCATGCGGTACAGGAGCTGTGTCGGACAAAGGAGAACAGCCAGTATGCAGAAGTATATCTGGCGGCAAATAAAAACTTTCATGCCAGATTTTGCAGCGATGAATGGGAACTTAGGAATTTCCTTGGGGGAAACCATAAAATGACAGAGGGAGAGGTCAGTTTTGACAAAGACCGCTGTACAAAAGAATGTCTGGATGTACTGACGGCCTACAACATGGATCATGAGGGCCATCCGCTGATCGGAGCGCTGCATTATGAGAAAATGGAATATGAGTTCAGGCAGGGCGAGGTACTGCATAACCTGAACGGAAGTGATTACAGTGTGCTTATGGTGCTGAATCAAAATGACCTGTTTCTGATGGCGTTAAAAAGCGGGCAGTTTCTGATTGCGGAAGGGACGAGGGCATACGCAAGGTACCCGAAAGAGGGAATTTATCCGGAAGACAGCATTGTCAGGGGAATCGAATGGGACAGGGGAATTTATCTGGGAAATGACCTGTCAGAGATTTCTATAGACAGTATTCAGAAAGAATATGCTGCGGGTCACGAGGCAGGCTGGGATGAAAACAGCATGGACGAAGAACAGGAATGCTGACAGTGTGAGAAGTTTTGCAGACAGGAAAGGGAAATTTATGAAATCAAAAGTAGAATTTTACAAGGCTTTTTTTGAGGAACTGGAGAAAAAAGGCTTCGGGGTGGCGCAGCCTTCCTCCCCGGACTATGTGGTGGATATCCAGTTTAAGGGAAAGACCATTGCATTTTATACGAAAGCAGACATGATTGAAAAGAACCCCTTTGTAGAGGTGTCGGAAAAGCAGATGGAGAGGCTTTGGAGTATGGCAAAGGCTACTGCCAGCTTATGTGGTATCTGTGCCGACCAGCCTTACGAGGAGGAAAAGGCTGAGAAACTGAAAAATGGCGTGATGAAACTGAATGAGCATAACGGAGTTATTTTAGCCTGTAAGAAGCATCCGCTGTTTGATTATGTGCTTTCGACCTACAAACAGGATGCGCAGAATGACAACAGACCTATTCAGAGGCAGTATTTTTATAACAGGGAGGAAGCATTTGAGAGCTTTGCCACACGCAGCGGTCTGGTGGATGAAAGAAAACTGTTTACGGAAACGCAGTTACAGCTTATCCATGCAGGGCTTGTAAAATTAAGGACTATGGACGAGGAACTTTCCGAGGAGGATATGAAAACAGTCGGGGAACTGATAAACCGGGTGGAGGAGATCGTGCCGGAACTGCATCGGGAGGAACGGAAGTTTGACGTTTCAAGACTTCTGGATGCCCTTTCCATGGGTAGCGGCATGGAACGCTAGGAAGGAGGAAGCTGATGCAGCTACAGGGAGACAGCATCTGGGGCAACATCAATCTTTGCATTGAGATTGCCCTGAACATTTATTACTTATGCGGAGAGAAAGGCGAGGGAATTGTGATCCCAAAGGAACAGGCAGAGAAGGATTTTTCCCCTGAAACAGTTGCGGCGGGAAAGGAGTCGGACGGGTATCTTTACTATCCCAAAGGGGAGGCAATGGAAATGTTCCGGCATGAAATGCTGCAGAAGCGGCTGGTTATGATAAAAAAGATGGAACTTGCGGCCACCGAACAGATGGAGGCAGTCAGAAAAGGCGGGCAGGCAGCAGCTTTAGCACGTTTTCAGGATATAGAGCCGCCGGGGGAAAGGGAAGAAAATAAAAAGCGCATCTGGAACGGAATCTACATACTGAACGGAGAAGAACAGAAGATTGCCGTCCATGAGAGGATTGCAGAGGCTTTTTTAACACCCTATGCCTGTGAGTTTGGCAGGCGGGAAAATGGGTATTTCTATTATACTCTGCAAAGTGCGGCACTTCCCCTGTATGAGTTAAAAGGGGTGGTCCCGGAATGTCAGGAAATGATTGTTTCCGAGGAAAGCCTGTATGCCACTATCTGTACCCATTATCCGGCATACAGAGAGAGGTACAATGCTCTAGTGGCGCAGGAGCAACAGATCCCACAGATAGACGCACCGGCAAACCTGTTTTTGCAGGAGCAGCTTGACAGGGGGCAGACAGAAGCGGATGAGGAAACTGTACATGAGGAAGCATTTGCAGAGGAGGAAGCGGATGAGGACGAATATGGAGAACAGGTGGATTATGGATTTGGCGCATGAAAGGGGTAGGGATGAAACTTGTCTATATCGCAAGTCCCCTTCGTGGGGAAAATCCTTCGGAGAAGGATTATAAAAAGAACATAAAGCAGGCAGCAGAATACTGTGAGAAGGCCTGTTCCCTTGGGGTGCTTGCCTTTGCACCTCATCTGTATTTTACACAGTTTTACAATGATACCATACCGGAACAGCGGGAAAAGGGATTAGAAATGGGGCTTGCCATGTTGGAGAAATGTGAGGAACTTTGGGTAATGGGAACACATATCAGTCAGGGTATGAGGGGTGAGATTGCCCATGCAAAAAGCCTTGGTATTCCTATTTATAATGTAGAAATGCCGGATGACATTATGTATTATCCGGTCAGTGCGGACAATCATGCACTGTTGGGGTCGCATTCCTGCATGCCGGATAGCCGGGATAAGGACTATATGGGAAAAATTCTGGTGATGAATTATGATGCCCTAAAACCGGAATACCGGAGCAGACCGTACCAACTATGGCTTGCCACCGGCGGCTTTGGGTGCAGCCCTACAGCCAGGGGCAGGCGGGTTTTTGCCACCAGTCTTTATGATGGGGAGCAGAGCAGCTTTTACCGGCAGGACTTTACAGGGATTATAAAGCCGGAAGTCTGGGAAGAAGTACAGGGTCAGTATGATTTTCAAATAACCACTCAAGAAGTACATAAGAACAGTGAAACACCGCAGGAAGGAATGGAGCCATAAAAAAGAAAGAGAAAATCATTTTAGGAAGCATTTTGATAGTGCTTGGAACAATATTCAATCTGTTCTTTACCGCTACCCTGCACCGGATATTGGCAGGACAGATGAAAACCTTTGCAATGGTGCCGGTCTGGGAGTGTGTGGCAGGGCTTTTCACGGAGCCAAAGCAGGGGATGCTGTTTTTATCCTTTGAGTGCTTTGTGCTGCTCTGTACTGTGCTGTTTTTTACGCAGAACAGCAGATCTTATCAGTCTGACCTTATGAAAGTGACGGATGAGATTGAGATACCCGTACCGGTGGGGCAGTTTCAGCATGGTTCGTCCAGATGGATGAGGGAAGAAGAAAAAGACAGAGTATTTGAGGTATGTACCATAAGCCCCACAAATCCGGTCATAAAAGAACTGATTGACACCGGGTATGAGGGGCTTGATTTTTTAAAGGATAGTGAAATGGTGGATATCAAAGCGGCAGGAGAGTCGGAGGACAGGGAGCTTTCCGGCAGCTTTGTTCCGATAGATGAGGAAACAGAAAAAGAAGCAGACGAAAGAAAGGAGAATGAGGAGACAAAAAGAGAGGAAGCGGATGAGGGCTACGAGATAGTAGAGTATGCCTACGAAAAAAAGGAGCTGGAGCAGGGAAAAGATGTGCCTGCCTGTGAGGAAAAAAGGAAAGGAGCCGAACAGGATCCCTACCGTATCTTAAAAGAGGGCGGCATCGTAATCGGGATGACAAAGAGTGGGCAGAAGGAAAAGATACATTATATCGCAGAAGATACCCACACGCTTACCATAGGTGCAACCCGTTCCGGCAAGACGAGGACGCTGGTGCTGCAGTCTATTTGTCTGATGGCACTGGCGGGCGAGAGCCTTGTTATCAGCGATCCCAAGGCAGAACTGTATCAGTATGCCGCACCGTTTTTGGAGAAACTTAGGTTTGATGTCATCTGCCTTGACTTCAAGAATCCGGAAAAGAGCAGCCGTTACAACCTGCTCCAGCCCATCATTGATGCAGTGAACCGGGGAGAGATGGATAAGGCAGAGATGTACGCATGGGACATCACGAATATCCTTGTAGGCGATAATACCAGCAATGAGAAGATATGGGAAAACGGCGAGAAGTCCACGATTGCGGCGGCAATCCTCTGCGTGGTGGTGGATAATGCCAAGCGTCCGGAATACCAGAACCTTACCAATGTGTACTGGTTCGTGGCGGAAATGTGCAAGGCGGTTGGAAACAAGACACCCATGCAGGAGTATGTAAAGAAATTAAAACCGGGGCATCCGGCGAGGGCTCTGCTGTCGATATCCGATGTAGCACCCAGCAGGACAAAGGGAAGTTTTTATACTTCGGCACTGACGACTTTAAGGCTGTTTACTTCAAGGGCGGTCTACTCCATTACCCATAAGAGCGATTATGACATAGCCGATATCGGAAAAAAGAAGCAGGCATTGTTCTTTATCCTGCCGGACGAAAAGACCACCTATTATCCCATTGCAAGCCTTATGGTGTCGCAGCTCTATGAACTGCTGGTACACCAGTCGGATGAAAGGGGCGGTCGGCTCATAAACCGGGTAAATTTTGTCTTGGAGGAATTTGGAAACTTTACCAAAATCAATGACCTGACGAACAAGCTGACCGTAGCGGGCGGTCGTGGTATGCGGTTCCATTTCTTTTTGCAGAGTTTTGAACAGCTTACGGAGAAATACAACAAGGAAACAGCCGCCATTGTCAAGTCAAACTGTCAGAGCTGGATTTATTTGCAGGCAGACGATAAGGAAACCCTGTCTGAAATCAGCGATAAGCTGGGGAAATACACTTGTTCCGGCTATCAGCTATCCAGCCAGCATGGGCGGTATGTCAACCCATCTTCCAGCAGTACTGTAAGTTTGGTGGCAAGAGATCTTCTGACAACGGACGAGATACGGAGAGTGTCAAGACCATATCAGATCGTGGTATCACGTTCCCACCCGGCAATGATGGTTTCCCCCGATCTGTCACAGTGGTATTTTAACAAAATGCTGGGACTTGGAGACAAGGAGCATAACCGCAGGGTAAGGGAAGAACGAGAGCGTAAGCGGCCGGTACTTACCAGCGTAAAGGAAGATATACCTTTATGGAATATCTGGGTTTATTACACGAAAGACCTTCAGATGAAGGAAGAAAAGCAGAAACAGCAGGGTCTTCCGGTACAGGCAGGTTCCCTGTTTTCAGAAAAATTCATGCGGAGAGGAGGAAAGCTGACGGGAAATGAAGAAGATGAATAAATGGTTACAAAGATGTAAGGCGACAGGAAAGACATTTCTTGCCGCTTTTGCCGTATTTTTGCTGAACACACAGACTGCTTATGCAAGCGGTATCAGTGAGAGCAAGCTGGCAAAAGGAACAGAAAAGCTGATCGGGGATGCCACAACCTGGCTCATGGTGCTGGCACCGGTCGTTGCTGGACTTCTAATTATTTATTTCTGCATCAGGAGAAGTGCGGCGGACGAGATGGATCAGAAAAAGTGGAATAACCGTATCGTGGTTGCCATCGTGTCCTGCATCGGGGCAGTAATCGGAAGTGCAACCTTAAATATCATTATTGGTTATTACCAGTAATGCAGACAACCTAAAAAATAAATTTAAAATTCGGAGGAATGAACACTATGAGAAAAATCAATGACACTATGAACAGACTGACTGTAACTGCCTATGTAAAGGGCGGACGCATGAGAAAGAAACTTGCAGGCATTTTTACCAGAAAAGAGGGCGAGGGCTTCGTAGATACCGCTCTGAAAATCCTGATTTCTGTTGTGGTTGGTGCGCTGTTGCTGGCAGGGCTCTATGCACTGTTCAAGGACACCATCCTTCCTACCCTGACACAGAGAATCCAGAACCTCTTTAATTATCAGGGGTAATTTCATACTGTTAAAATATTGAAGTATATAACGCACCCACAATATTGATATGATTTGTGGGTGCATTATATACATTTATGATTAGTACAATTACAACTTTGAAAAATAGATATAATAAAAATGCAGATGTTAAATAAATGAAGTTATGTTAAAAGTATTATTTGATGGTCTATAATCTGTTGACAATTATAGTGATTGCTTGTATTTTTATCTTATAAATATTTTTGGAGTATCCTATATCGGAAAATGTTAATTGATTCATAGGTATATGTCCTTTCAGGTGATACCTGTATTGTACCAAAAATCACAAGGGAATGCGTGAATTAATCAGTATTTCCCTAGAATATTAATTTAGACGAATGGAATGACAATAATTGTGTTGATGCAGTATAACATGATTGTTCTAAATGAGGAGTGATGGGTATGGATAAGTTTGTTGAACGCAATCTCATTGATTTTAAATCTAAAATATTGAAAATCAATAATTGTTCTAATGAAAAAAGTATAAAACAGTTAACCAAAGTAATTGAAGAAATTGTTGAATATGTTTCTGTAAATTTGCCCTCATGGGGTGTAGATAAATGTTTTAGTGATTTAGAGATAATAAAAAACTATTTAGTAGAAGTTAAGTGTGATAATGATAATAATACTCAAATGATAGTTATTAAGAAGTCTGTAATTGATGTTTTAGATTCATTAATACATAGTAATGAAATATCGAAAAAAGACGATATGTATGATGTTTTTTTATCTCATGCCAATGCTGATAAAAAAGCATATATAAATGATTTATATAAAGAAATAAGTAAATTGGGATTGAATGTGTTCTATGATTCAAAAGAAATTGAATGGGGAGATAAGTGGAAAGAAAGAATTTTAGATGCGACATCACATTCTCATTTTGCCATTATTGTAATATCAAAGAATTTCTTTGGTAGAACATGGACACAAAAGGAGTTAACAGAATTTTTGCATAGACAAAATGAAACAAATCAAAAAATTGTGTTACCATTGTTGTATGAAGTTACACCCGAAGAAATGAAGACACAGTATCCTTATCTTGAGGATATACAATATATAGAGGCAAGAAATTATTCTAAAAAGGATATTGCTTTATTATTTGCAAATCAATATATTAAACACCTAAAAAAATAAGTACAACCAAGAATAATTTAGGTTAATCAGTGTTTTCCTAGATATTATTGATACAAAGTAAAAACGAATATAGTATATTATGTTGTAGAAAAGTCATGAACAGCCATGCTTAATTGGAAAATAAGTTATTAAAAGCACGATTGAATTTAGATAGTTCAGTCGTGTTTTTTTGTATAGAAAAATAGGAGGCGTATATGAAAAGATTACGTTACCATCAGCCAGGTTATTGGCATTACTTAATGGGGAATTATATTAGCGGTTTTTATGAACTAAATATTTTATGAACTGCCTGCCGGGAAACTGGCAGGCAAATTTTATGTATATGGAGGAAAAAGATTGAAAGTAACAGCAAAAATTACAAAGAGCTTTACCGATGCAGGTAAGCTGAAAGCATTTGCCACCGTATGTCTGGCAGATGCTTTTTTGGTAACAGGAGTCCGGGTTGTGGAGTGTGAGAAGGGAATTACAGTATTCATGCCCAGTATGAAAGACAAGGAGGATGAATACCGGGATGTATGCTTCCCGATTAAACCGGAGCTTCGCAGTCAGATTAATACAACCGTATTAAACGCTTATGATGCGAGTTTAAAAGAGAATGAAGCGGATGAGGAATGATAGTCAGATATTTTTGCCATAAGGGAGGTGAAGCGGATTGGAGATTATACTGGTGCTTCTTATCGTGGCAGTCCTGAATGGAGCAGTTGCTTATATTGATGAAATGCTGCAGGAGTTAGTCCCTATGACACTTTATGCCGACCGGTATATGCTGGCGGCAAACGGTGGGAGCATGGTAGATGTACTGTTCGATATCCTGCTTGGGTTTGGCGTATCCCTGATTATCCTAAAATTCCTGAAAAAAGGGTTTGAATGTTATGTCATGTGGACGGACGGGGATCCGGACACAGAGCCAGCCGGTCTTGTCATCCGGTTTATGCAGGCGGTGGCTGTGGCGGTCTGCTTTCCCATCGTCTACGGATGGATAGCAGAAACCACACAGGGACTGATTGATGACCTGATGGCAGCGATAGGAGCAGCCACCGATTATGACTGGCAGGCGTGGGTAAACGGCATCTCATCCTTGGGACTGACAACAGCAATCTTCGGACTCATCTTTGTTGTCTGCTATTTTATCCTGTATTTCCAGTTCCTGATGAGGGGATTGGAAATCATGATCCTGCGGATTGGGATGCCTATGGCGTGTGTGGGGCTTCTGGATAACGATAAGGGTGTATTTAAGACTTATATCAACAAGTTTTTTCAGAGTACTCTTGCAGTGGTTATTCAGATATGCCTTTGCAAGCTGGGCGTAGGAATGATGTTAAATATTGGCATCAACATGAATGTATTTTGGGGGATGGCGTGTATGGTGCTTGCCATTAAGACACCATCCTTCCTGCGAGAATTCCTTGTGCCTGCAGGTGGTAGTGGAAGCGGAGTCATCAACAATGTTTACCATTCCGTGCGGTTAGTGGGCATGGTAAAGGGTATGGCAAAGTAAATGGCGTTAGTTTGAAAGATAAATCTTTCAAATGCAAATTTGTGTGGGACACAAATTCGCCAATACAGAAAGGATGGAGCAGTTTGACTTTAGATGATATTTCCATAGCCATAATCAGCCTGATCCGGGCGGGAGCGGTATTCCGTTTTGTCTATTGCATGGTGCGTTTGCAAGGAGCGGAGGAAGAACAGGCGCAGTACCGGAAAAGGGCAAAGAATACGGTACTGTTCTATATCGTTGCGGAGAGCATCTGGCAGATAAAGGACATTGTTATGTACTATTATGGGTAATGAGAAGTCCCAGACTGAGGGACTGGAAAGGAGGAACTACGGAAGAACAGAAGTGGGAGCTGTATATCCCCAGTGGGGTAAAAGCGGAAAATGAATTATTCAATGGTTTTGGACGGAGGGAGCTTTTGCAGAGTATTGCAGGCTCCCTCTTTGGCGGTGCAGTAGCCGCCATAATTTGGCTGTGTTCTAATAACGTGGCATTTACCGTGGTTGCGGCTTTGACAGGTATCTTTGGGAGCGTGATGATGTGTACCAAAGACCAGAACAATCAGAGCGTAGTCGATCAGGTGGGCAATATGATACGTTTTGCAAGGAGCCAGCAGATCTATCCCTATCGCGCTTTGAGCGAATGGGGCACATGATGAAAAGAATCAAGTCTACCAATCAAATTTTAGGATGCTATTCTACCGGACAAGCAAAAGGAATTGTGAATACCTCTCAAACCTAAACAGGAGGTCTGTTTGGAATTTTTAGATTTATTTAGTGGAATAGGCGGCTTTAGAAGAGGATTGGAACGAAGCGGACATAGATGTATCGGTCATGTAGAGATCGACAAGTATGCGAACATCAGTTATATGGCAATGTATGGACTTTCCTACTGCAAGTACGGAAAATGCAGGGAAGGAAACTGTTGCCGGATATGCAGTAAGGAGGTAAGTGAACACTGTGATGGAAGTAAATGCACGGGCGAGTGGTTCGCCAAAGATATTAAGCAGCTCACAGCAGGAGAGATTCCAAGAGCTGAAATCTGGACTTTTGGTTTTCCTTGCACAGACATTTCCCTGTCAGGAAAGCGAGCAGGTCTTGCCGGAGAACGAAGTGGACTATTTTTTACAGTCGCTGGTCTGCTCAAAAGCACGCCTACCAAAGATAAACCCCGCTTCCTTATCGTTGAGAACGTTAAGCATCTGTTGTCGAGCGAGAGAGGCGGGGATTTTACCGCCGTTCTGTTTAACTTATGGGAAGCAGGGTATGACCTTGAATGGCAGTGTGTCAACAGTAAGGATTTCGGAGTCCCCTAGCACAGGGAACGAGTGTACCTTGTTGGATATCTTGGAGGAATCCGTGGACGAAAAGTATTTCCTGTCAGCGGAGCAAACACAGCGGTTGTTAAAAAGGTTATAGGAGGTTATCAGGGAGAGCGTGTCTATGATGCGGACGGGCTTTCCATTACCCTGACAGCGGACGGCGGGGGTGCCGGTGGAAAGACAGGGCTGTATCTATGCGGGACCAAGAAACCGGAAGAATGGATGGAGTGTCTGAAAGAGAACGGGAATGAGGAATGTGGGGCAAAGAACTATGCCGGTTTCCTTACGCAGAAGAAAGAGCCGGATATGACAAGGATTTCCCGGTGTCTGGTGTCTCATTATAACGCAGGGATAACGAGGTTTGGGGAAAGCTCCGGTGTGCTGCATTGTAAAGCCTGTGACGGAAAGTGCGTACAGGCGAGGGCGGCATTAACACCGGAGCGGGAGAACAAGCGGCAGAATGGACGGAGGTTTAAGGATATTGGAGAGCCGGGCTTTACCTTGACAGCGGTTGACCGCCATGGTGTGATGATGCTGCAGTGTCCTTATTACACCGGAATGCCTATCAGGGAAGCAACTAAGCAGGGATATGTGATTGCAAGGCACGGGGATGGAATCAACCTGTCCTACCCTAACAGTACGGTAAGCAGGGGTCGGGTGGGAAAGCAGTGTTCTCAGACGCTTTTGACAGAGGGCAACATGGGAGTGGTTGTGTACTGCCGCATCCGCAGGCTCACACCGAAAGAGTGTTTCCGGTTACAGGCATTTGAAGACTTTCTGTTTGACCGTGCAAAGGCGGCAGGAGTCAGTGATGCACAGCTCTATAAGCAGGCGGGAAATTCCGTGACGGTCAATATCGTCTATGAGATAGGACTACGGCTTGCGGAAATGGAGGCGGATATCCTTGAAGTTTAACATTTTGTATGTAGATCCCCCGTGGGCTTATAAAGTGTACAGTAAGAAAGGACAGGGACGCTCTGCCGAAAATCACTATCGTACTATGAACATTGAGGATATCTATGGACTGGATATCCAGTCCATAGCGGCAGATGACTGTATTCTGTTTCTGTGGGTAACATTCCCCTGTCTGGAACAGGGACTGGAAGTAATCCGAAGGTGGGGATTTACTTATAAGACGCTTGGCTTCTGCCGGGTAAAACGGTGCAGGAAGCAGCAGGAAAAATGGTTCTGGGGGCTTGGTTTTTGGACGAGAGCAAATCCGGAGCTATGCCTGATTGCTACAAAAGGACAGCCGAAACGGGTGTCAAAGGCAGTACATTGCATTGTTGATACACCGGTAGAGGAACACAGCAGGAAACCGAATATTGTTCGGAAAAAGATTGTGGAGCTGGCGGGCAATCTGCCACGGGCAGAGCTGTTTGCAAGGAACGAATATCCCGGCTGGGTGTGCGTGGGAAATGAGATTGACGGTATGGATATCAGAGACAGTCTGCGGTTGTTGAAAGAAAGGTAAGGAAGGAGAATGTTTTGATATGGTTTCTTGAATCACATAGTTTTCTGGTGGCAGTATCAGCAAGTTTTCTTTTGGGAATTTTGCTGGATATGCTGCTGAAAAAACTGACCGGTTCTGAAAAAATCGGATATGTGGCGGTTACAGCTGCGGTTGTCACCGCCGTATTTATCGGAGCTTATGGAACGACTTTACACGCACTTGCCTATATTTTAACGGGGCAGGTGCTTTTATTTGCGGCAGAGTATGATTATGCAACCCATACCGTGCCGGACTATGTACCGGTCCTTATCTTGATGGCCGGATTACTGGAGGCAGAATTAGCCCCGGCACTTCTGGGGCTTGTTCTTGTGCCGCTGCCCTTTGTGGTGGCGGCACTGGTGAAAGAAGGAAGCATTGGCGGTGGGGACATCAAACTGATGGGAGCCTGCGGATTTGTGCTGGGCGTAAAGCGGGGTTATATCGCACTGATGCTGGGGCTGTTTCTGGCAGTCATGTTTCAGACGGCGTATGCAAAGAAAGAGGACAAAGGATTTGCAATGGCGCCGTATCTGGCGTTGGGATGCCTGCTTGCCATGCTGCCTGCATAAAAAATTATGATAAAAATGGAGGAAAGAAAAGTGAAAAATTTATTGAAGAACCGTATTGTGATTGGACTGATCTGTATCATCCTTTCGCTGATTATCTGCTTCGGGCTTACCCCGATGTTCAACAATGCATTGAAATCGAAAGTATCTCTGGTTCGTGTGGATACGGAGATTCACAAGGGAGACCAGATTACGGAGAAGATGCTTACTACCGTGGAAGTGGGCGGCTATAACCTGCCCGGCAATGTAGTCTACAAGGCGGAGGATGTGGTTGGCAAATACGCCAACACTGACATGTGCAAAGGGGATTATATCTTAGAGAGCAAGCTGTCAGATACTCCCATGTTAAAGAATGCCTATCTTGGCAAATTAAACGGGGAGAACCGGGCAATCTCAGTCAGTATTAAATCCTTTGCGGCCGGTCTGTCCGGGAAACTGGAGGCGGGAGATATTGTAACCCTGATTGCTTCGGATGTGGGAGAAAAGAGGGAAACGTTGGTACTGCCTGAGCTTCAGTATGTGGAGATCATTGCAACTACGGCAAGCAGCGGAGCGGACAATGATGTGCAGGCTGATGTGGAGGATGGAGAGGAACAGGAACTGGCGTCCACCATTACCGTGCTTGCAACGCCGGAGCAGGCAAGGCTTCTTGCAGAACTGGAACAGACCGGAAAACTTCATGCAGCCTTGGTATTCCGTGGGAACAGCACACAGGCTCAGAAGTTTTTGGATGAACAGCAGAAAGTCTTAGAAGAACTGTATACGGAAGAATTGGAAGGGGAAACGGAAACAGCAGAAGCAGACGCGCAGGAGGAAACAGAAGAACCTATTGTGGATGATGTAGAATTGAATGCAGGGGGACAGTAGGATGAATTTTGAAAGAAAAGCGCTTTCAAATATTGAATTGATGTCCGCTGAAGCGGACAAGGGGTATAAACACGGAAATATGCTTGCCATTGCAGGAAGCCCCAGCAGCGGCAAGACCACCCTTGCGGTAAAGCTGGCGACAGAGATAGCAAAGAAAAAGAAAAATGTCATTGTGGTATGCAGTGATCCCTTTGTGCCGTCCGTGCCATTCCTGCTTCCTATGGATGCGGAGCAGGAGGTTTCATTGGGTGCGCTTCTGACGGTTCCGTCATTGACACAAAACAAGATACTGGAAGCCTGTGTGCCTGTCCCTGTCAATGAATATATCAGTCTGCTGGGGTACAGGATGGGGGAAAACCTGATGTCATATCCCAAGGTTACAAGAGAGAGGGCAGTGGAATTTCTTGTGTGCCTGCGGCATCTGGCTGATTATGTGATTTTGGACTGTACTTCTGTCTTTGAAGCGGATGTGTTTTCCATCCTTGCCATGGAGATGGCAGACCGGGTACTGCGTGTGGGGACTTCCAATCTGCGGGGAATATCTTACTTCAAGTCCCATGCGGGTATGCTGGAAGGCCGCGCAGACAATGGAAAATATATAAGTGCCATCGGGAACTTTAAGACCGGACAGGAATGGGAAGCAGCCGCAGGACAGTATGGCGGAGTAGGCTTTGTATTCCCTTATGTGGCGGAACTGGAAAAGCAGTATGATGAGGCAAGTCTGTGGAATGGGCTGACTTCCAAGGAATCCAGCCCCTTTCAGACGGAGGTCAGGAAAGTGCTGGTCGAAGTCTTTGGACTGTATGAGACAAAACAGGGTGAAAACAAGCCGGGGGCAGAGAAAAAGAAACTGGTAGTGCGTAGCCCCTTTGTCTGGAAAAACAAGGGAGAATTTTAAGCAGGAGGAAAAGAATTGCAGGAAATATTAAACATACATGAAACTGCCGGGATGTTAAACAAAAGTGTGGTATACCGCACTTTTCCGGAAGTATTGAAGGATGTGCAGGAGTATATATCCAAGAACTTTGCTTCCGTGCTTCGTGACAACCCGGACGAGAACCGGGAATTGATTGAATCCTACATCGGAAAATATCTGGAACAGAGCAACGTGGGCGTAGAGGGAATGGAGCAGGCGGAACTCTGTGATCTTCTTTATGGGGAGATGACAGGCTTTTCTTTCCTGACACGTTATCTGTACCGGGATGATGTGGAGGAAATCAATATCAACCAGTGGCGGGATGTCAAGATTACTTATTCTACCGGCGAGATTATTCCGGCAAAGGAGCATTTTAACAGTGCCGGTCATGCAGTCGATGTTATCCGAAGGCTCCTGCATAAGTCAGGCATGATTTTTGATAATGCACAGACTGTTGTAGTGGGACATTTGAACAACAAGATCCGTATCACGGTTATGGGCGATGGTGTCATTGATAAGGAAAAAGGGCTGGCAGTGTCTATCCGTATTGTAAATCCGAGGAAACTGACAAAAGAGCAGTTTGTAGGTTTTGGAACTGCCACAGGGGAAATGCTGGATCTGCTTTCCATGTGCTTTACCCATGGTGTATCCATGTGTATAACCGGGGCGACTTCTTCGGGAAAGACTACGCTGATGAGCTGGATATTGGGTGAAGTGCCGTACAGCAAGCGTATTGTTACCATAGAGCAGGGATGCCGTGAGTTTGATCTGACTGCCGTTGACGGGGAAGGAAATGTGCTGAATAATGTGGTGCATCTGGTGACAAGGTTTTCCGATGATCCGAGACAGAATATTGACATGGTAAAGCTGCTGGAAACCACCCTTACCATCAATCCGGATTGCATCGCAGTAGCGGAGATGAAGGGCGGGGAGAGTATGCAGGCTATCAATGCCGCTAATACTGGACATTCCGTGATTACCACCATTCACGCCAATTCCTGTGAAGATACCTATTACCGTATGGTTACGCTGTGCAAGCAGGAGCAGCCGGGGATGGATGATGCCACGCTGCAGAACCTTGCCACAAAAGCGTTTCCGATTGTGGCATTTGCAAAAAGGTTGGAGGACAATTCCCGAAGGATTATGGAGATAACGGAATGTGAGACATTGCAGGACGGAAGGAAGAAAATGCGTACCCTGTACCGGTTCAATATTACAGACAATATCATTGCAGAGGGAAAGCCCAAGATTATAGGACATTATGAGAAGGTGGAGAATCTTTCGGAAGGCTTGCAGAAGCGGCTCCGTGAAAACGGACTGCCTTTAAAAATGCAGGAGCAGCTTTTGGCAAAGCAGTAGGAAGTGCCGGATATGCGGCGTATGGAGTGTGATGATTATGAAGAATTACTGGAAGAAATGGAGGTATGACCTATGACATTACTTGTGACCATTGCCTTTTTCATGGCAGTGGCGGGATGTTTTATCATGCTGGAGCTGTCCCCCTTTGTATTTTTGGAGGGCTTATCGGGGTATTTAAGACCCAAAAATCACAGCATGAAGAACCGGATCAAAGAGAGTAAAAAGAAGAAAGAGTCTAAAGGACTGAAACTGTTGTTTGAAGAAGTAAAGGAAATCTTGCGGCTGTCCGGGAAAAGCGAACAGTTTACCATGCTGTGCGTGCTTGCAATGATCTTATTCGTGTTGGGCGTGATGATCGCCCTTACCATGAATAACGGGCTGATGGTTCCGGTTCTGGCAGTTGGGTTTGCGCTTTTGCCATTTTACTATGTGAAATTTACGGCATCCAAGCATAAGAAGCAGATCAATACGGAGCTGGAAACGGCTTTATCCATGATTACCACTAGTTACCTGCGGAACAAGAATACCATTATCCGGGCAATCGAGGAAAATCTGCCCTACTTAAATCCGCCGGTATCGGAAGTATTTAGGAACTTCCTCATGGAGGCGAAACTAATCAATTCCAACACAGCAGAAGCGCTGGAAGGATTGAAAAAGGGAATGGATAATGCGGTATTCCATGAGTGGGTGGATGCAGTGATTGTCTGTCAGTATGATTACAACCTGAAGAACACCCTGCCGCCCATTGTGTCGAAGCTGTCGGATATGCGTGTGGTGTCATCGGAACTTGATCTGCTGATTTATGAACCGGTAAAGGAGTACATCACTATGATAATCCTGCTTTTGGGAAGCATTCCTCTGCTTTACTTTCTGAATAAGGACTGGTATGAGACGTTGATGTTTACCGGCTTTGGAAAGGTGCTGCTTGCCATCAGCGGAACAGTGGTATTTATATCCGTGGCGGCAGTATCAAAACATATCAGGCCCATTGAGTATAAGAGGTAAAGAAATTTTGAGAAAGAGGTGTAAATGAAGTGCAGAACATGATCTTACTGCTCTTTGCCGTGTTTTTTACGGCAGGAAGCTATTTTATTCTTGCGGAAGTCTTTAAAGTACCCACTTACCGCACCAGCCGGGCAATTCTGACTGTGGGGAAAAAGCAGAAGAAGCAGGCGAGAAGTTCGGATGCCTTTATTATGGAATTATCCGGCAAAATCGCCCGCTTCCTGTCCATGGATGAGTACAAAAAGCGGAAGCTGGCGGCAACGCTTCGTTCCGCAGAAATTCCAATGACACCGGAACTGTATATGGCGCAGGCCTATGTAAAGGCAGGGCTGATATTCCTTTGTATCATACCCTGTCTGCTAACGGTTCCGCTTCTATTTCCTGTTTTTCTAGTGCTGGGGATAGGAACATTCTTTTCCGAAAGCGGAAAGGCAGAAAAAATGGTAAAAAAGCGGAGAGAAGAAATCGAGTTTGAACTGCCGAGGTTTGTAGCGACCATTACGCAGGAGCTGATGGCAAGCCGTGACATCCTTTCCATGCTGGAGACTTACCAGAAGAATGCAGGCCCGGCACTAAGGAATGAACTTGCCATTACTACGGCTGATATGAGGACGGGTAACTACGAAGCGGCACTTACCAGACTGGAAGCAAGGGTATCAAGTGCTATGCTTTCCGATGTGGTAAGGGGATTAATCGGGTGCATCCGGGGAGATGACGGCGTGACATTCTTCCGTATGCTGTCCCATGATATGAAGCAGCTTGAAGTGCAGAGGCTGAAACGGCTTGCCATGGAACGACCGCCGAAAATCAGAAGGTATTCCTTTTTGCTGCTGGCTTGTATGCTTCTGATTTACATGGGAGTCATGGGTTATCAGATACTCGGAACAATGTCGGGAATGTTTTAGGAGGAGCAGCCATGAAAAGAAGAATAAGAGATGTGTGCCGAAACCGCAGGGGAGAGGGGTACATTGATGTTGCAATCGGTGTCCTTTGCCTGATGCTGGTGGTGGCTCTTGCCATGACACTGTTTCCGGTCTTTATGAAGAAACAGCAGCTTGATTCCTTTGCGGAGAGAATAGTCAGACAGGCAGAAATCGTGGGGAGTACGGATGTGCCTGGCAGGATTGCACAGTTAAAGCAGGAAACGGGACTTGATCCGCAGATAGAGTGGAACTGTGATTATTACAGCGGGAATAAGGTGCAGCTAAACGGAGACATCCAAGTGACACTGACGCAGAGGGTGGATATCGGTTTCTTTGTGTTTGGTTCCTTTCCCATTGAACTAAAAGCGAGGGCAAGCGGTAAGAGTGAAGTCTATTATAAGTGACGGAGGCAGGCATGGGAAAACTGAAAAAAATGATAAAGGATAAAAAAGGTATGTCCTATCCGCTTACGGTGGCGTTGGTGCTGGCATTGCTGATTGCGTTGTGTGTGCTGGCAGAGTTCTTCCGTCTTTCCATTATCGCCTATGGGGTACGGAATGCCTTGCAGGAATCCGTTATATCCGTGGCGACCACCAACTATAATGAGGTCTATGACGGACTCAGGGAGGGGTACAGCGGCGGATACTTTATGACAGGGGACTGCTGGGAGGAAACACTGGATTACGGAGATGTGTATACCCGGCTTGACCGCCTGCTTGGTACGAACCCTGATGGAGCGTATCATGTGAAATGGCAGGGAAATGGATATGAATACCGGGTAACGGATTTGAATGTATCAATCAGCAATGCACCCTTTGCACCGGGTAACGCCAGCCAGAATTTTGAAGCGGATGTTTCGGTGCAGTTGGAGATACCTTTATCTTTCGGATGGGAGGCTCTGCCGCCTGTCCGTATGACGATCAGAGCAAAAGCTGCCTATATGCCCAAGTTTTGAAAAACAATAGACAGGAGTGCAGGCATTATGGTAGATTGAAGAAAAAGTTTCTGATCTGCCGGGAAATGTCTGGACGCATTCAAAAGTCTATTGTATGATGGAGTTGGATAAAAGTAGGACAGCATTTGCCGTAAAAGTGATTTTATGGAAAGTGAGGTCTTTTAGATGAAAAAAGAATATGATAAGAAAAAGAAACTGGTGATTTTTATACTTACAGCAGTGGCGGTATGCCTTGCCGGAGGGTTGTGTTTCTATCTGGTAAAGATTGGAACGCCGAAAGAGCCGGAAAAGGAGTCTGTGCAACAGGTCACGGAGCAGATGGAAGTGACTGTTCCTGAAATTGATATTACCAAGGAGTCAGAGGCTTTGGAAGAAACCAAGTCGGAAGCAGCCGAAAGCAGCGGACAGGAAACAGAGCAGCCGGAAAGCAGTGAGTCGGAAACAGTAGACATCCATGCAGGAAGTGAACAGGGCGGGGATGACAGTGAAAAGTCCCATACCAAGGAGAATGCACAGCCTCCGGCAGAGAAACCGGAGGTCAAGGATACAGATGCTGCAGAGAATCCGGAGCAGCCGCCACAGTATGATCCAGAGGTGAAGGAACCGGAACAGAAGCCGGAAGAACCGGCAGGGGGTAGCACCAACGACGGCGGACAGGTATATGTACCGGGTTTTGGATATGTAGACCAGCCGGGCGCACCGCAGGGAGAGTCCGCAGGTTCTAACGGAGACTGGAACAAGCAGATCGGTGACATGAATTAAACAGAGTAAGGATTATATTTGGGAGTATGGTGCAGGTCATGATCTTTTTCTGTTTATTCGGCGGGAAAGTGTCTTGACACGTTGTGACGTAACATGGTATAACGAAATAACTAAGTATACTTTTACGTCATAATAAACAAGAGGATGAATAAATGGGAGATATAGTTAAGAAAAACAATACCATGCCGATAGTACCAACAACCAAACCAGATAAAGTGGAAACGTATGGGGGAAAGCAAACAGCGCGTGTTACCAAGATTTTTAAACAGTCAGACGGTTCTACAGTCAAAGCAACAAGAAAAATTAACAAAGACGGTTCTATTACCGACAAAATCGAGCATAGACATATGTAAATTTATAATCTTATATCTATTTTTATAAATTGTTTTAAACGCTTATTACAAGTTCCCAGTGAGGTTATCTCGCTGGGAATTTTTGCAGTTAAAAAACTTGGGAGGAAAAAATTTGAAAAAAACATTTATGGTAGTATTCCTGACACTTATCATGCTGCTGTCCAGTACGCTGACCGCCTATGCAGAGGGAAACGGAAACGTGGATGGCGGTGGAGGGGGACTGAATCAGGGAACGAAAGCCTATAACTGGCCGGGCAACTCTTATCAGGGGGTGCGTGTAACGGTGGTAGATGCAGAGTCCGGCGGGATTGTGGCGGGATCCATGGACTTTACCAATAAGAACCTGTCGTCTGTTGCAGGCAATATGTTCAGTTTTGGAAAAGTCAGCAAGATGCAGTACCGCAATGGAGCAGCGTTGACATTACAGACATCGGGCTATACTTACTATACACCTGATAACCCCATGCCCCAGATTATATCCAGCAACAGCAGTAAGGCGAGTATTGAGCAGATCAAGCGGTACTTCTGTTCGGAAGGGGCGGCATCTATGGTAGCGGGAAAGGCAGGCATGGATGTGGCAACACTTACAAATGGTTCCTATAAACTGGTGCTCGAACCGGTTATCTATCTAATCTATAACAATCTTTATTTTGCCATGACGACCACCGAGGCCGGGCTTTATAACCGGATGGTGGGCGGAGATTTAGGCGCACATTTTCCCACAGTAGTCATGAAGAACCTGGCTCTTGCGTTGTTTTTGGAGAAGGCAGATTTAGGTTTTCCGGCTTATACCGGATCAAAGACTACGGCAAGGTCAACGGATGAAATGATACAGACGCTAGGTATCGGGATCATCAGCTACAAGGGCGCACCGCCCACGGAAGCGGAGTACGATGCAGTATATCGGATTGATACGGATGTGATTACTTCCACAACGCTGTCAGCCACGGATGAGATCAACAACGATGCCAAGGCAACCGTGACCTTTTCCATAGGCGGCAGGAGCTATCAGATGTCCGGTGTGGTTATCCCGGAAAACGGGAGTCAGCTTGTGTGGGTAAAGTGGCACACGCCGTCCGAACCCTGTGAGATTACCATAAACATATCCACCAATAAGGGAAGCCTTGCGACTACCACCATCCGGGCAAATGTGGTGGACTTAAATGAGAACCCACCGCCGAATCCCATGGCAGATGACCGTTACAACGGTTACACCAGACCGTCCTTACCGGCAGGACAGAACGTGACAACCTTAAGCTGGGGTGTCTGGCGGTGCTGGTGGCACGCTAACTGGGTATGGGTATCTGACTGGGACTGGGAGAGTGGAAGCCATAGCTCCAGTTGTCCGGCGGGCTGTACTTCCAGTCATGGGCATTGGGTAGATAATGGAGACTGGGAGGATCAGGGCTGGTATGATTATGCCTTAGACACCTATTCGGCATCCTTGTCCTCAACCATGCGTATCACTCCGGATGAAAAGAACCCCACTGCATCAGGAAGCACGTTGAAATCAGGCTATGGCATCAACATGACAGCCACGGCGGATATGCGTTCCGGTGCACCTGCAAGCCATATCACGCAGGTGCAGACCTGTGTAGCCTATTTCCCGGAATTTCACTATACCGATTACTGGAGGCTGCTGGAGCCGACAAGTTCGGGATATCCTGCACAGTTTGAGTTTCAGAGGAATGAATACAGTACCTATAATAGAAGAACACATTTTACACCGGTCTGGTTTCCGGACGGGAACTATACCGTATATGCACAGGTCATTGACGCATGGACACCGGCGGGGATGCTGCAGATGCACTTGAACGACACCTTGACGATCCATGACAATCTGTTTTCAGACTGGCATGTGCGACCATTAAATTAAATAGAAATCGGAGGAAGAAATGGAAAGTCTTTTATTTCCCATTATCATGCTTGCCGTCACCTTGATAGGTGGCGGCATTTTGCTTTTATTTTTGAAAACCAGCAAAAAGACCCCGCAGACGGATGCAGACAGTGCGGCCATGCAGACAGCACAGCAGTTTATCAATGTCAAGGACATCCGGGATAAGTACCTGTATACCCGTGGCGGGATGGTATTTATCTATCTGCGGATCCATGCTATCAGCATAGACCTTTACAGCAAGTCGGAAAAGAATGTGCTGATTAAGACACTGACAGCAGAGCTTTCCGACATCCAGTACCCGTTCAAGTTCATGGCGTTATCCCGTCCGGTGGATATTTCCCCGCTGATAACGGAGATGAGCGAGATGTTAAAGGAAGCGGAGGACAAAAGAAAAGAGCTGCTCCGTCAGGAAATCGTGCAGATGGGCGGTTTTGCCCTGTCTGGAGAGATTGTGGAAAGACAGTTTTATATCGCATTGTGGGAGAAGCAGGAGGAGGGCATTGAGCGTGACCTGTTAAAACGGGCATCTTTGCTTTGCGAGAAATTCGCAACCGGCGGCGTGGCCTGCGACATTTTGACGGAAAAAGAGATTGTCAGGCTGATTAACCTTGTAAACAATCCGTCCTATACCCATCTGGAGGATGCGGAAACGGCGGCAAGTATACCCGTGCTGAAGGGAGTGATGTAATGAGACATACAGTGCAGATGGTGGAACAGGCACCGGTAAATAATGCCCTGTTGAACGTAGTGACGCCTATGGGGCTGTCTTTTGAAAAGAACCGTCTTTCCATCGGGGAGAACATCGGAAAGGCTTATGGTATCATCCGGTACCCACAGAAAGTGGATGTGGAGTGGCTTTCAAAACTGACGAACATTCCAAGCACCTTAGTATCTATTGGCTTCAAGCCGGTGGATAACGGAACACTTATCAATGCCATATCAAGAAGTGTGGTACAGCAGAGAGGGCTTGCAGACGGAGCAAAGGATCCCCTGTCAAGACAGCGGGCAGAAAAGGCCGCAGAGGACGGGGAGAAGATCATCATGCAGATTGACAGGGAGGGCGAGACAGTCGGGCTGATGAGTGTGGAGGTTATGCCCGTAGCGAGGGAGGAAAAAGAGTTAGGGAAAGCCTGCCGCCGTGCAGAGAGCGTAGCCAGTGTAATGAAATGCAAGATGCGGGCAATTCCAAATTTGCAGAAAGAGGCTTTTATGCACTTATCGCCCACATTTCCGAATCATGCCAAGATGGAGAGCATCCTGCAAAAAGTCGTTCCCTTTTCCACCTTTGTGGGCGGATTTCCTTTTGCCAGCAGCGGCTTCAATGACGGGGAAGGCTATTACTTTGCCAAAGATAGAAACGGCGGTCTGGTAATTGTAGACACATGGAAGCGTGGCGGGGACAGGACCAACAGCAACTTTTGTGTCATGGGTAATTCCGGCGTGGGAAAGTCCACGGCGATCAAACACATCCTGTTATCCGAGTATATGAAAGGGACACGCATTATCGTCATTGATCCGGAATCGGAATACAGGGATTTATGCCAGAACTTAAACGGGGACTGGATTAACGCAGTAGGCGGCTCCAAGGGAATGATTAATCCCCTTCAGGTCAGACCGTCACCGAGGGATGACGAGGACGAGAAAGAAGAACTTCGGCTGTACCGGGATGAGGGTTACGGCATGAATGAGCCTTGCAATGGCCAGCTCAGTGAGCTGGCCATGCACATGAAGAATCTGGAGATTTTCTTCAGCCTTTACATTCCGTCCTTGACGGATATGCAGAAAGCAGTTTTAAAAAAGTGTCTGGTGGAGCTGTACCAGAAGTTTCACATCACATGGGACACGGATATTACCAAGCTGAAACCGCAGGACTTCCCGATTTTTTCCGACCTCTATGCACTGGTGCAGGAAAAGACAAAAACGGAAAAGGAAAATCAGGTCTACACCGACCTTGCCATGCTGCTGTACGACATAGCAGAGGGAGCAGACAGCTTTATCTGGAATGGGCATACTACCGTTTCCGGCAATTCCCGGTTTACAGTCATGGACACCCATGCCTTGCAGGAAACCGGGGATAACATTAAGCGTACCCAATATTTTAACATCCTGACCTATGACTGGGAGCAGATGAGCCGTGACAGGGAGGAACGTGTGCTGCTGATCTGTGACGAGGCATATCTGATGATCGACCGATCAGTACCGCAGTCCTTGGTATATCTCCGTAACGTGATGAAACGTGCCAGAAAGTATGAGGCGGCACTGGGGATCATTTCCCACAGCCTGGTGGACTTCCTGCATGAGAGCATCAAGCAGTATGGGCAGGCATTGCTTGACATCCCGTGTTATAAGATTTTGATGGGAACGGATGGAAAGAACCTGAAAGAGACCGCAGACCTTTACGACCTGACGGAAGCGGAGAAGGAGCTTCTCCTTACGAGAAAGAGGGGACACGCCTTGTTTATGGCAGGAGCGAAGCGGCTTCATATCCAGTTCGATATACCGGAGTACAAATTCAACTATATGGGGAAAGGTGGCGGACGATAACAAGTCCGCCTTTTGAAAGGAGGCGCAAAGATGGCAGATCCGATTTTAGTGAAGTTGCTGGCAGAGGCAGCTTTACAGGCTGCGAAAGACAAGGAAAGCAGGAACAGACTGCTTGCAATTATCTTAGGTCCTGTCATTTTCCTTCTGCTATTGGTGGCGCTCACAATGTATCTTGCCACAAGTCCCTTTTCAGCGCTCTCCGAATGGCTGGTGGGGGATGAAGCTGCCGCTGTGGATGAGTTTCAGAAGGACTATGGATATAACAATGATTCCGGTATCTTTGAGAGGGATTTCAAGGAGGCAGACGGACAGGAGTATGACGAGGATATTCTGCTTGGCAGGGAAGGAGAAACGCAGGTCGTTTATTACAATCAGTTGGACGAGCGTTGGGCAGATGAACCATACGGACAGGACAAGATCGGCACCCATGGCTGCGGTCCTACCAGCATGAGTATTGTGGTATCTACACTGACAGGAACAAACGTGGATCCGGTAGAGATGGCACAGTGGTCCTATGAGAACGGCTATTACTGTCCGGGCGGAGGTTCCTATCACAGTATGATACCAAAGGCTGCAGAACACTGGGGGCTTTCTGTGGATATGAACCTTGGCGGAGAGAATGTGGCAGATGCCCTTGCCGAGGGAAAGCTGGTAGTTGCCATTATGTCAAAGGGACATTTCACAAAAAGCGGACATTTCATAGTGCTACGGGGAATCACTGCAGATGGAAAAGTTCTGGTGGCGGATCCTGCCAGTCTGAAGCGGAGTAATCAGGAGTGGGATTTGTCCCTCATTTTGGAGGAAGCGAAAAAGCGGGTAGGAGCAGGCGGCCCATTCTGGGCTATTTCAAACGAAAAAGGAGATGGGAAAAAATGATTTTATATTTATCATCACAGCAGCACACCAATCTGCTGGACTTTCTGGCAGAGAAAGAAGATGCCCTGCCGGTTAAGAAAATGACGGGAAATTTTATGCTAAAGCAGTTTGTTATTTATGATATGCGGAATTTTTCACACTGCACGGAGCTGGTATTAGACCGCATTGCCTTTGGTGATGAGGACAGGGACTTTGCTCAGGCTATCGAGGAATTTCTGACCATGTATAATGCCAGAATCACGGTCATCTGTGAGGGGTTAAAAGAGAGCAATCCGTTATGCAGGGCATTGCTGGATGCAGGAGTGGGAAATATTGTCACGAATGTGGAAATCAGAGGGATGCAGGAGGAAATAAGGCAGTCTCTAAGCAGTCAAGGTATGACGAGATATGCTCCAAAGGAGCGGAAAAAAATGAAAGTGCAGGGAGAACATTATCATTTCATGGCGGATGGCATTAAAATTGCCATGATAAGCTCCCAGAGTCGTATCGGTACGACTACCACGGCGTTGGGTTTTGCTGCGTGGCTTGGAAGCGTAGGAGCAAGTGTGGCCTATGTGGAGAAGAATACCAGCGGCATCATTCCCTATCTGTCGGATGCCTATGAGATGGATGAGGAAGCAGGAGGGTACCGCTTGGAAAAAATGTGGTATGGCACACAGATACCAGATGCAGGGTTTCACTTTCTGCTTGAGGACTATGGAACAGGCAGACCAGATACGGATACAGATATCCTGCTTCTTATTTGTGGTACAAAGCCCTATGAGATTGTGCATACTTTGAAACTCCTTAAGCAGTATGAAACAAGAGCAGCATTTGTATTGTGTCCTTTTGTGGAATCAGCATTGCAGGACACCTATGTGGAGGCATTTCAGACGGACTATCATAAGGTATTCTTCTTGGAATACCAGCCAGATTGCATGAATGGAAGCCCCAACGCAAAGATTTTTAAGAATATCATTGAAAGATATATCGCCGGGGAGTGATTCCCCGGTTTCTTCATAGAGAGAAGTTAAAATGAAACGATAGAGCATATAAAAATGAGAGAAGTGAGGTAACGAACATGAACCAGTTTGAAATGAAGCAGTTAGCATATCAGTCGAATTTAAAAAACAGAGCGTTACAGGTACTTTTATACCTCATAGATAGGGCGAACAAGGAGCAGACCTGTTTCCCGGCGATGCCGACCATCGGCAGGGAATTACATATCAGCATCTCTACGGTCAAACGTGCCATGCGTGAATTAGTGGAAGCTGGGTATGTGAAGAAGGAGAGCCGCTTCCGTGAGGGGAACAGACCTCGAATCTTTATACTTTATATTTTCCAGAAGAACATGCACAGGAAAAAGAAACAGTGCGAAGGAGGCACGGACAGCCTAAAATGAAGCAATTAGAGCAGACAAGCGCGGAATCTGTTTGTATGGTAGAAAATACTGATTGTAAATGTGAGGGACAGGAAGCAGATAAAACGGAAAGTATCTGTGTGATAAGTACTTTTGAAAATAGAAATCAACCGAAGAACTCTTCAAAAAATACACACAAACT
>ERZ772865.1049-NODE-1049-length-29485-cov-3.386442_pt1 | contig 29485 bp, 30 predicted proteins | sample MGYA00512133_ERZ772865 | MGnify/ENA primary metagenome ERZ772865 (study PRJEB29015, sample SAMEA2737722) | human gut metagenome | biome: human gut; feature: human-associated habitat; material: faeces | place: China | collected 2012 ...
CTCTCAACTTTATATGCCATCTTACTTTTTAGGGACATTTACTGAATATCCCTAATTAAACGGAGAAATAATTTTGCAGATTATTTTGGAAGTTGACGAAAACATCCTATCTTTGCATCGCAAAATCGCAACAGGGTCGGTTGGCCGAGCGGTTAGGCAGCGGTCTGCAAAACCGTGTACAGCAGTTCAAATCTGCTACCGACCTCAGAAAATCAGTTACTTACAAGGTGACTGATTTTTGTTTATAACCCCTTTTTTGCCGTTTTCACTTCCTTCATATCCAGGGGCTTTGTCAGATAGTTGGATACGTTGTAGTGAATGGCTTCCCGGGCATATTCAAAGCTTTCGTAGCAAGTCATGAAAGCAAACTGCGTATTCAAGCCCTTTTCTCGGACAAAACGCAGAACCTCCATACCATCGCACAGAGGCATACCAATGTCGCATAGAATGATCTCCGGCCGCTCTTTCAGCAACAGTTCCTTGGCTGCATTTCCATTATAAGCCCGGAGAATCCGAGAGATCCCGAGTTCTGCCCAGTCAATCTGGTTTTGGATTACATCCAGTGTGGAAATATCGTCGTCACACATGAGCAGTTTCATCTCTGTAATACTCCTTTCTCTGCTTCGGGTATCAAAATTTCAACCATTGCGCCGCCTTCCGGCAGATTAGACAGGTGCAGCAGGTCGCTCCTGCCATAGGTCAGCATCAATGTTCTGCGAACGTTTGTCAGCCCCAGATGTTCTTTTGGATTTTCCGGAACTGCCGTAGAGCGGATACGTGCGAGCGCCTCCTGTGAAAATCCTTGCCCGTTATCCTGAACACTGATCCTCCAGCCGTGGAATCCCGGCTCGTCCGCAGGTTCACAGCGAATACGTAGTTTCAGGGTCGAATAGAGATTCATGGCATGTTTAAATGTATTTTCCACTACAGTAAACAGCAGGAGATAGGGAATCTCCAGATTTTCCGCCCCAGGATCCATCCTTGTTTCCACGCAGACACTGTTTGGGAAGCGAATCGCCTGCATTTTCAGATAGTTATCAATGTGGGCAAGTTCCTCCGTTACCAGCACCTGCTTACACTGCAAATTCAGCATATACCGCATGAACTTCGCCAGTGCCGCAATGTACTGCCGGATTTCCTCATTTCGGTTCTGATAGGTCATGTTGCTGACGGTGGTGATGGCATTCAGGAAGAAATGGGGCTGGATCTGCGCCCGAAGCATTGTCAGCTCATCCTGCCGCTTCTGCTTTTCTCTGGCACGAAGTTCCAACCTGGCCTGGTGCGCGCTGATAACCATTGCGTTAAAGCTGGCAGACAGCGTATTGAACTCCCGGCTGTCCCAGTTCTCCCGCATCTGATAGGTCAGGTCTCCGGCCTTCACCCGTTCTGTTGCCTCCAGCATTTCCAGGACAGGCACAGAAACCATTCGGTATAGCACGTACACCAGCATCAGCAACAGCAGAATACAGCATACCCCCGCCAGCAATAATAATCGCAGCGTTGAGCCCCAAATAGGTTCCGTATTGCCTTCCTGAACTGCCAGCAGCAGTTGCGCGTTCGCAGTCGGGAAATCCGTCATCAAGAAGGTGGATTTCCATGACGTCCTCGGTTCAGCAGTTGAATCCAGAGACAGATTCTCCCCCCAATCCTCCCCCGCTATGCGGTAGATCTCATTTTCATGGAGCAGCGCACAGGTATAGTGTGTGCCTAGTATATGCATTTTGGAGGTCAGGTCATAATTGGTCAATTCTCCTAAAGCGCCAATGTGATATTTCCCCAAATTGATGGATCGAAAGAAATAGGGCCTATCCGCAATCAGCACCAGTTGCCAATACCTGTCCAAAATAGACTGTGTAGGATAGTTTTCCACATTCAGATAGCGCTTAATCCCCAGCAGCTTTTCACTCAACGTCGCACTGGACAGATTGTCTCTGGCAGTGATAATGGGCGCGTCTGAATCATCAGAGAGAATAAACAAAACGTCCAAACCGGCTGCACCACTAATCTTTGTATTCATTATTTCGGCGCAGGTTTTTCGAGTCTGAAAATCCATCGGCGGCGTTCCCTTCCGGAACTGAACACCGCTGGTATAAAGGGTCTTGGCTACCTCTTCTATATATGACCCATATGTATCTAACCGGTCCTCCATCATTGCAGACCATGTCTGCACAGCCCGCCGGTTTTCCGTTTCGTAGCTGCGCTGCAGCCATTTCTGAAACGTTTCTCCAACCAACAACACGAAAATACTCAAAAACGCAAGTAAAACCGCCGCAATGGAAAAAGCAATACCTCGCCATGAAAAATTCGTTTTCTGTTTCATACAATCACCTTTTGTATTATAGCACACTTTTAAAAATGTGCCATTAAAATCCGTTTGATTTTCTTTCCTGTGATTTCAAAAATATACACTGGCAATATCCGGTGCGTTTTCATCTTTCGTAAAAGGAATACAAAAGCGAAAGTTTTTGTGTGGATTTGCAATATTGAATTGCACAACATTTTGCTATACTAAAAAGGAAATAATTCGGAAATATTCGAGTATGGAGGTGGAAAAACGTTATGTATATCAATGAGGCGCTGTTTCATTCTTTGCACTCCTTTCTGCGGCAGATGCCCCTGGGAAGTGATGTACATACCCGGCTGGTACCGACGCAGGGGACACTGGACGTAGGCACACAGAAAGCTGTCTGGTATGCGTCCCGGCAGGATACGAATGCGACAATGATGCCTATCCCATCCTGTATTTACAACACGGCCACGGTGAAAACGAAACCTCCTGGGAGTCCCAGGGTAAAAAGAACTTCATGCTTGACAATCTGATTGCCGCCGAGAAGGCGAAGCCCATGCTGGTCGTTATGAACTGCGGCATGGTGCAGATGCCCAGAACGGACGGCAGCCGGATTATCGATGCCATGGCTCCGGAGAATCTTCTGTTGAACGACTGCATTCCCTTTATTGAAAAAATACCGTTGCCGTCAAGACCGCGAAAGCCGGACAATGGCGGGACTGCCAAAGGGGTCCATGCAGACAAGCTTCATAGTGCTGGGGCACCCGGAGCTTTTTGCCTGGGCCGGTATTTTCAGCGGATTTATGCACAGGCTGAATGCTCTTGGTCAGGAAAACATAGCAGAATATCCCCCGTTGCAGGAAAATATAGCTGCGTTGGAGGAACAGTTTCATCTGATATTCCGCACTATAGGACAGAAAGATCCTTTCTTTACGGATTTTTCTTACAATGACATCCGTCTTGAATTTTTGGTTCTGCGGGACAGTCCTGTATTTCTGCGCAGGCTCTATGACGGTGGCCATGATTGGAATGTCTGGCGCCGCTGCCTGCGGGATTTTGTCCGGACAATAATTTAAAAACTTTTCACAAGGGAGTGACGCGGTTTTGCGTTTTTTATGGTCATACTTAAAAAAATACACCGGTGAAATCGTAGCTGTCATGGGCACCAAATTGCTTGGAACCATTTTGGAGCTGCTGATTCCCTGCGTTCTGGAATACATGATTGACGATGTTGCTCCACGCCGGAGCGTCCATGGTATCTTGTTTTGGGGCGTCGTCATGCTCCTTCTTGCCATGCTGGTTCGGTTTATCAGCGTAAGCGCTAACCGGAAAGGCGTTCAAGTCGCGCAAAAAACGACATATGCCATTCGCCGAGACCTCTTTGCCCGCTCCATCAGCCTGTCCGGCAGACAGATGGATGCCATTGGTCTGCCTTCCCTGATTTCCCGAATGACTTCAGACACCTACAATGTCCAGAACTTCATCCAGACCATACAGTCCATGGGCATCCGGGCTCCCATAATGCTGCTGGGCGGAATCATGATCACATTGACCATGGATCCGGTCTTAGCCTCAATCCTATGTATAATGGCACCCATTATGATGGTTATCGTGATATCAGTTTCCAAAAAAGGCATTCCACTGTACGAAAAAATGCAGCAGTCACTGGACAGGGTCGTCCGAATTATGCGAGAAAATATTACAGGCATTCGGGTTGTAAAGGCTCTGTCCCGGGAAGACTATGAGTCGAAACGCTTCCGGACTGCCAATGAGGCACTGTTCCGTGAGGAAAAAAAGTCCGGCATTGTCATGTCTCTGCCCGGACCTGTTATGTCCCTGTTTCTGAACATTGGTCTGACTGCAGTCATCGTCCTGGGCGCTTACCGCGTGAACAGCGGCAGTGCCAAGCCAGGTGTCATCCTGGCCTTTCTTACATACTTCAATATGATTCTGATGGGGGTTATGGGGCTAAATCGTATTTTCATGATGTTATCCAAGGCCAATGCCTCCACAAACCGTATCGGGCAGGTCATAGAACTCCCCGAAGATTTGCCCAGACTGAAAGAGGAGGACACCCTTGCCCTGACAGATAACAGTTTCCTGCGTTTTGACCACGTTTCCTTCCGGTATGCGGACGGAGAAAAAAAAGCGGACTGGCAAATGAATTTGATGGATATTGACTTTTCGTTGGCCAAAGGCGGTTCTCTGGGCATTATTGGGCCTACAGGAAGTGGAAAAACAACCATCATCAATCTGCTTATGCGTTTCTATGACGTTACGCAGGGGCATGTCTTTGTTGACGGCAAGGATGTACGCTGCTATGACAAAGGCGAATTGCGGCGCAAATTTGGTGTCGTCTTCCAAAATGATACGGTGTTTGCCGACAGCATCCGGCAGAACATTCGTTTTGGCAGGGAGTGCTGCGAGGAACGGTTACGGGATGCGGCAATGGATGCCTGTGCCGCAGAATTTATTGAAGACTATGCCGATGGCTATGACCACGAAGCGGCAATTCACGGTGCAAATTTCAGCGGCGGCCAGCGACAGCGGATTCTTCTCTCCAGAGCGCTGGCAGGCAGCCCTGAAATTCTGGTGCTGGATGATGCCTCCAGCGCTTTGGATTACCGCACAGATGCTGCCCTGCGAAATGCAATCCGCGCAAACTACGGTAACACCACCACAATCGTCATTGCCCAGCGAATCAGTTCCGTAATGAGCATGGATAAGATCCTTGTACTGGACGAGGGCCGGATTATCGGACAGGGGACCCACGAAGCCCTGCTAAAAACCTGCTCCGCCTATGCGGAAATCTACAAAACGCAGATGGGAGAGGACCAATAAAATGCCACCAATTTCCGCCAATGCCAAAAAGCCAAAAAACGCAAAAAGCACGCTGCTGCGGGTCATACGGTATCTAGCAGCTTACCGTTTTGTCATTCTCGGGATATTCCTGCTCTGTATTCTATCCAACGCACTCTCCCTGATGGGCCCCAGCTTCGCCGGCTCTGCGGTAAACGCCGCCGCCGCGGGTAAGGGGAAGGTAGATATCCCCGTTGTATTTGTTTACGCAAAAAAAATGCTGGCGGTCTATGTCATTTCCTCCCTGCTGACTGTCGGCATTAACACAACTATGCTGCTCATCAGCAAGTGGGTCGCCCGAAAAATGCGCAGGGATGTATTCGAAAAGCTCCTGCGGCTGCCCGTTGGCTTTTTCGACCGGAACCCGGCAGGAGACCTGATCAGCCGGGTTTCCTATGATATTGATGTAATAAGCACCTGCCTCGCAACAGACATCGCGCAAATAATGACCAGTCTGGTGACGGTACTGGGTTCTCTGGGAATGATGATCTGGATCAACCCATTGCTGTCTACGGTAATCCTTATTACCATCCCTGCCTCTGTAGGTTATACCGCCTTTATGCGTAAAAATGTCAGTCCACGATATTCCAAACGTTCCAGAAGCTATGGTGTACTCAACGGCTTTGTGGAGGAAATGTTCAGCGGTCAAAAAACGATTCAAGCTTACGCTTACGAATCCTCCGCGCAGGAGCGCTTCCAGGAAGTCAACACTGCTGCTGTCAATGCCTATCAGGATGCGGAGTACTATGGCTGCACCATTGGGCCAACCATGGGTGTAATCAACAACAGTTCCCTGGCATTGATTACCCTGCTGGGATCTCTTCTGTTCATGGGCGGGCGGGTAGATCTGGGTCAAGTTTCCTCCTTTATACTCTACTCCCGTAAATTCTCCGGACCAATTAATGAAATTGCCAATATCGTCAACGAAATATTCTCCGGACTATCCGCGGCGGAGCGGGTATTTGATCTGCTGGATCAGCAGGAAGAGACTGCGGACTTACCCGGTGCTACGGTTCTGGAAAAAACCGCCGGCGCGGTAACCATGGATCATGTGAGTTTCGGCTATGAGCCTGGCAAAATTGTTCTGCATGATCTATCCATGGAGGCAGCCCCCGGGGAACTGATTGCCATTGTAGGCCCAACCGGTGCCGGAAAGACAACCATAATCAACTTGCTCATGCGTTTTTATGATGTCAACTCCGGCAGCATTTGCGTGGATGGAACGGATATTCGGAAGTTGACTCGTTCCAGTCTGCGGCGCGCTTACGCTATGGTACTACAGGACACCTGGGTTTTCAGCGGAACCATTTTTGAAAACATCGCCTACGGCAGGACCGACGCAACCATGGATGAGGTTATAAAGGCCGCAAAAGCTACCCACATTCACAGCTTTATCATGCAGCTTCCTGATGGCTATGACACAGTTATTACAGAAGACGGCGGCAATATCTCTCGGGGGCAAAAACAACTGCTGACCATTGCACGTGCTATGCTGTACGATGCCAGCATGCTGATTCTGGACGAGGCGACATCCAATGTGGACACCAGCACTGAACGGCAGGTCCAGAAAGCCATGCAGGACCTGATGGCAGGAAAAACCTGTTTTGTAATTGCCCACAGACTCTCCACCATTCAAAGCGCTGACAGGATTTTGGTGGTGGACCATGGCGATGTTGTGGAGCAGGGCACCCATAAAAGTCTGATGGCCGCCCGGGGAACGTATTATAAGCTATATACATCCCAATTTGAATAATAAAAGGAGAGACAGACTATGTATTGTTTTGACCGGCTGCGCCAAACAGGTATTATACCTGTAGTCGTGCTTTCCCGTGCAGAGGATGCCGTTCCAACCGCGAGAGCGCTGCTGCGGGGCGGCATTGACGTTATGGAGATTACCCTGCGGACACCTGCCGCCGGCGACGCAATTGCCGCCGTTGCCGGCAGTGTGCCAGAAATGCTGATTGGAGCGGGGACCGTTCTGAATCCCGGGCAGTGTGAACTGGCCGTCCAGAAGGGGGCCAATTTTCTGGTATCCCCCGGCTTTAATCAGGACATGGCAAAATGGTGCTCCTCCAAAGGAATTCCCCTAATTCCCGGTTGTGTTACACCCTCGGAGATTATGGAAGCATATGCCATGGGAATCCGGATTGTCAAATTCTTCCCAGCCAATGTTTATGGTGGTTTAGCGGCTCTAAAAGCACTGTCAGGGCCCTTCCGAGACGTGCGATTCATCCCCACCGGAGGGATAAATTCAGAGAATCTCTCGGATTATCTTTGCGCGCCATGGATTCACGCGGTCGGCGGAAGCTGGATCTGCCCGGAAAAGGAAATTGTCGCCGGAAACTTTGACTATATTACGGAGCTCTGTCTCCAGGCCAGGAATCTTGTTTGCTCAGCCAGGCGTTGAAAGGAGTTACAATGCGTTTTTTAACATTCGGTGAAATAATGCTTCGCTTAAAAACACCGGGCAATACCCGGCTGCTTCAACGGGACCTTCTGGAGGCAACCTTTGGAGGCGGCGAAGCCAATGTTGCGGTATCCCTGGCCAATTTTGGACTTGAGGCAGATTTTTTAACGATTCTGCCGGAGAATCCTTTGGGGGATGCCTGCCAGGCGGAGCTGCGAAAATTTGGAGTCGGTACCCAAAAGATCCTGCGTGGTCCTGGCAGGATGGGCATCTATTTTCTGGAGACGGGCGCTAATCAGTTGCCCAGCAGGGTAATTTACGACCGCTCTTACAGCGCCATGGCGCTGGCAAAGCCCGGAGATATCGACTGGACGCTGGCGTTTGAAAATGTGGATTGGTTCCACATTACCGGCATCACACCTGCCATTTCCCGTAACGCCATGGAGCTTTCCCTGGAAGCCGTACACGCGGCAAAGGCTTGCGGAATCACGGTATCCTGCGACCTGAACTACCGAAAGAATCTGTGGAAATACGGCACAGCGGCCAGTTCCGTTATGAGAACGCTGATTCGCTATGTAGATGTTGCCATTGGCAATGAGGAAGATGTACAAAAGAGTCTTGGAATTCCCCTGGAAGAAGACGTTACTGCGGGCCGGTTGGACCGGCAGGCCTATCAAGCCTTAAGCGACCGGGTATTGCAGGCTTTTCCAAATCTGAAAATGCTTGCCATAACCCTGCGGGAAAGCCACAGCGCTGACTGGAACACCTGGTCCGCCTGCCTCAACACCCGGGATCATTTTTACACATCCCGCAATTACGAAATACGAAGCATTGTCGACCGTGTCGGCGGCGGTGACAGCTTTGCCGCCGGACTCCTGTATGGTCTTACGCAACTTGGCAGCCCGGAAAAGGCACTGGAGTACGCCGTAGCGGCATCCTGCCTAAAGCACTCCATTTCCGGAGATTTTAATCTGGTTACGGTAGAAGATGTAGAAAAGCTTCTGTCCGGAGATGGCTCCGGGCGGGTTCAGCGATAAACAACTGGAAGGGAAGAAATACATGAAACTTGGCATTATTGCGCCGGTTGCGGAGGAGAGTTTTCAGAGGGCTCGCGATCTGGGCCTGGACTTCGTGGAGTTCTGCATCAACGGAACGGATCACGGAGAACGTCTGCTGACGCTGCAATCGGACATTCGCGACTGGATAAAAAAATATGGCGTGGCAGTAGGCTCCATCGGGCGCTGGAAAGCGGAAATTTTGAAGCCGGACGGAACCGTAGATCCGGAGGAGATTCGTATTGCCCAAGCATTGGAGCAGGTATCTGCTGATTTGGACTGTCCAAACTATATATGCGGCTGCAATTATCGTTCAGTCCAGAGCCTGTTCTCCAATTACTGCAGGGCTGTTGAATTTTTGGAGCAGATTCTGAACAGCGCCCCGTCAGGTGTAAAGATTTCCTTATACAATTGCCGAAAAATGAACTTTTTAAACACAGAAGAAGCCTGGCAGATCTGTTTGGGACATTTCCCAGAGTTGGGCATTAAATACGATCCTTCGCACAGCCGCTATGCAGGAACCGACTATCTTCAGGAAGTGGCTCAATGGGGCCACAGAATCTACCATGTTCATCTGAAAGGTTCGCTGATCGTAAACGGGCAGCGTATTGATGATCCACCCGCAGGCCTGGATCAAACCGATTGGCCCACCCTTCTCAATATCCTCCGTGCGAAGGGTTATAATCGTAATCTGAGCATTGAACCTCATTCTCCTGTCTGGCAAGGAGAACTTGGCGAAAAAGGAATCGCATACTCAGTCCGGTACTTCCGTGAATTGATACTGTGAGAAAGGATGTGATACAATGATACAGTACGCCTGCATCGGTGCCGGTGGAATCGCCCGAAAGAAACATCTACTGGGCTACAGCCGTCTGCCGCAGGTCCATCTGGCAGCCATTTGCGACACAAACTCCGCCGCGGCAGAGGCGCTGGCAAATGAATTCGGTATTGCTCATGTCTACACGGATTACACAGAGATGCTGGAAAAAGAAAGGCTCGACATTGTAAGTATCTGTACGCCCAATTATACTCATAAAGAAATTACAATTGCAGCCTTGGAACATGGCGCTTGCGTTCATGTCGAGAAGCCTATGACTGTAAACGCATCGGAGGCCCGGGAGGTTTTGGCCGCGCAGGCACGAACCGGGAAAATCGTGCAGATTGGGCTTAACAAACGTTTTACCCCCAGCGCAGTCTTGTTGCAGCGGCTGCTGGAACAGGGATACTTTGGCGACATTTACCACGTCCGCTGTGGCTGGGAACGCAACAGCGGCATTCCGGGAACCGGCAGATGGTTTACGAACAAAGCTATGTCCGGCGGTGGCGCGCTAATTGATCTTGGTGTACATTATCTGGACCTTGCAATGATGGCAATGGGCTGGCCAACCCCAGCCCGGGCATTAGGTTCCATCAGCAACTGCTTTCTTCACGGCGGCGGTCGTATCCGCCGAGGCTATCAAAGTGGAGGCGGCATAAATAATGTAGAGGACTCCGCCTCCGGTACCGTAATCATGGAGGATGGGCGTGAACTCACATACGCTTTCCGCTGGGCTTCTAATACGGAAACCGAAACGCAGTACATACAGGGATTGGGCACAAAAGCCGGTTTTCGCCTGGATGGAGAACGTCTGGAACTATATACCCAGTTGGGAGGAGTCATGTTCCGCATGCTTCCGGATGAGAAGACCCTTCCGGAACCGGAAACTGAATATGAAAGCATGATACACGCCGTAGAGGGGCTGGTGTGCTGCAAAGCCTCTGCTGCAGATGGAGCAAAAGTAATGGAACTAATCGATCTGATTTATGCATCCTCCGTTACCCGGGAAGCCTAGGCTGTGTGCCCTGGCCATTCAAATTCCATACAAAACCCCAGCAGCAAGTTGCCCAATGTCATTAGTGGCATGGTTTCAGGGACAGACAGCAAACAAAATGGGGCTGTTGCATAATTCGATTTTGCAAAAATTTCCCCTTTCAAAAATTAGAAATAGCGGTGAAAATCACGAAATAATCGTGGTTTCCGCCGCTAAAATATTAGGCTGCTTTTCCAAAAAGGCTATTTTGCAACAGCCCCTTTTTTGGGGGGAGGAGCTGCCTTTTGGTGAGACAGCCCCTGATCTATTCTTATAGCAGTGCCAGCACTTCTTCCCGGGTGGGCATGGCCCGGATGGCACCCTTGCGGGTGGTGACGATGTAGGCGGCGGTGTTGGCAAAGCGGAGCATTTCCCGTCGTTCCTCCGGGGTCAGGCTCTGGATGCCGTGTTCCAGAACGAAATTCAGGACACTGGCACAGAAGGTATCACCGGCACCGGTGGTTTCGATGACACCGCCCAGCTCACAGGCGGGGACAAACACAGCCGGTTCCTGGCCGTAAAAGCTGTAGCTGCCCTCTGCCCCTGCCGTGACATTCAGCACCCGAATATTGGGATAGCGTTCCTGCAGCATGGCAGCCCCACGGTAGAAATCCTTCTGGCCGGTCATAAATTCCAGCTCGTTGTCCGCAATTTTCAGAATGTCGCACTGGGCAAGACCCCAGGAAATGGCCTGGCGGGCATCCTCCAGGTTCTCCCACAGCGGTGGCCGCAGATTGGGGTCAAAGGAAATCAGTGCGCCCCCCTCCTTTGCGTTGGACACGGCCTTCACCGTTGCGGCCCGGACGCCTTCGTGGGTCATGGACAGGGTGCCGAAGTGGAAAATTCTGGCGTTTCTGATGCGCTCCAAGGGCAATTCCTCCTCCGTGAGCATCATATCCGCGCCGGGCTTGCGGTAGAAAGAAAAGTCCCGGTCACCGTTGGGGAAGGTCTGGACAAAGGCCAGGGTGGTAGGGGTTTTCCCATCCAGGATCAGGGCATCCGCATTGATGCCCGCCTCCCGGATGGTGCTTTGCAGCAGACAGCCGAACATATCGTCACCCACCTTGCCCACAAAGGCACAGGACTTATTCAGCTTCCGCAGCATAGCCAGCACATTGCAGGGCGCACCGCCGGGACAGGCTTCAAACAGGCTGTTGCCCTGGGCGCTTTTTCCGCTCCCGGTAAAATCAATCAGCAGTTCTCCCAGCGCAACCACGTCAAAACTTTTGCTCATTTGCCAATCTCCTTTTTATTCAGCTTTTCCAAGCCATTCCCCGGCGGGGCCCCGCATTCCATTTTGCAGCCCCGGAATCACCAGTTCTGAAAATGCCGAGTGCGTTTGCACCGGAGCATCCGCGTAACGGGTGAAGGCATAGAGCTCCAGCGTCAAGCCCTCCCGGGTGACCATGCAGCAGTCTACCGGTCCGTCCGGCGTTCCGTTTTTCACCGGGGCAAAGTCCTGACGGAACCCCAATTCTTCGTAAAATCGGAGACTCCCGGCAAGCTCCGGCACCTGGATTCCCACGTGCCCCAGACCCCACACCGGTCGATCCGCCTTGGGCGCACTGCCCGGATGTTTCTCCGTCACCTCTATCACAACACCAAAATCGGTAAGAATGTTGAAATAACGAAGCCCTGTCCCATAAACCTTTTGGCTCAGCCGGGGGCCACTGTCCGGGGCCGTCTGCAAGCGCAGCTCCCGAGCCCGACACCGGGCCAAAGCCTCATGAATATCATCGGCTTCCAGGGCAATATGCCGCAGGCCGCAGAGCATGGCATCGGGCTCACAGGAATCCAGGGCTCCGTCCCAGCGGACAAACTCAATTTCAAAGTCTCCCGACCGCACAGCGGTCTGCCTACATTCCACCGGTTCACACCACAGATGCTGCCGCAGAAATACCGCTGCCTGCTCCGGATGGGGCGTCCGGATACGGGCCACCCCTATTCGATTCAAGTGTTCCATTGGAAACGCTCTCCTTCCCGGTTTATCCGTGGTAATGTACAGAGCCATCGGGCTCTCTTGTGAAATGGCTGAACCATTCGTTCCAGGTCAGCTCCGCCATCTCCGGGGTATAGGTATGGGGGCAGCCCCGGATAATGGTATAGCGTACCACGGGCATGTGGCTGCCGTCATACAGCGACAGGGTATGGTAAACACCATTATCATACCAGCCGCCCGAGGAAGACGCATGATTGCACCGGGCGTAAGCCTCGATCGTCTTGCGCGCCATAGAGCCCTCCCGGGGTTCCGGGTCAGCAACATCATATTCGCCCATCATAAACCACACAGGGCAGACGATCTCCTTTTCCGGCAACTCCACCTGATCCTCCCGCCAGCCCAGCAGCGCGCCGGTGGGGCCGAAGGCAGCAAAGGTTTCCGGCATTTGCCGCAGCAATGCCTGTGTCATCTGGCTGCCGTTGGAGTGACCCGCGACGTAAATGCGCTTGGGGTCAATGGCGTAATCCGCCTGCACCCCCGCCAGGAGGCGGCGGAAATAAGTCAGTTCGTCCTTGCGTTCTACGTCCATGGTTTTCAAAGCCCAATGGGGCACCGGAAACCGGGCCAAACCGTCGTTGTGGGGGTAGGCGCTGGCGTAAGCTACGAAAAAGCCCCGTTCTTCCGCCACCCGGTGCCACTCGCTGGTCTTTTCAAAATACTCCGCATTGCAGGACATTCCGTGAATGGCCAGCACCAGAGGGTACCGCTTCCCGTCCCCCGGCCGGTAGCAGGAGGGCACATAGACATCGTAAAACCGGGGCAGACCGTTTACTTCCAGCTCCACCCGGCGCATCCCCATCTGGGTGCTGCTTTCTTTATACCGCAAATGGTTGTTGCCGGAGCCGCCCCAAAGGGACCAGCGCAGCACAAAACGTACCATAGCCTCGTTTTGCGCTTCCCGGGAACGGTCTTCCTCTCCGGTTCCGTACCACACCTCCGCAATGGGCTGGTCATTGACGAACCAGGCTCCTACCGGAGACTTCTGGGGGTAGACCTCGCCGAAGGCGTTGCGGTACTCCGCGGGGCCGTCCCAGCCCATGAGTTGCTGGAGATACCCCTTCAAGGCACTTCCGCAGCCCGTCCGGTCTGTCACAAAGGCAGGCATGGGGATGTCCGTCTTCTTCCGGGTGGGGATGCCGTCGGAGGGGAGGGACCGCAGCATATCCAGCAGGGCCGGGTCTACATCGCAGTCGCCATCCACCGCAAAGGCCGGAAAGGTTGCACTGTAGGTCAGGGCAAAGGAGGCCGCCACAGCCGCGGCATCCCCCAACCCAATGGGATAGAAATAGGACTCACATATGTCCACCGTCAGCCTTCCGGAAAACTCCCGGCTGACCACACCCCAGGCGAAGTCAAAATCCGCCTCCAGACTCTCCTTCGTCCAGCCCGCCGGGCCGCATTCCAGCAGAAACACCGCAGTGTGATACCGCTCCGCCAGAGTCTGCCAGTTTTCAAAGGTGGCAAACTCTGCTGCCCGGACCCCGGATGGCAGAAACAGTACCAGCCCCGCTCCCTTGCTGCTCATGCCATCGGGGACATAGATGCCATAGTGCCGCGTCTCCTTTTCCAGCGCCTGCTCCTTCAGGTGCAGCCCCAGGTTGCACTGAAAATAGGGATTCCGATTCAATTTTTCCTCGGGGATCACCGGGAACTTGTCCCGTTTTTGGTGGCTGGCAAGTGCCTTGGCAAAAGCTTCCTGCTTAGGCAGCCGGGGCATCAGCATGGAACGATTGTTCTCGGGGCTGAAATGAAAACTATTATACTTTTTCATGAATTTCACCTAATCTGCAGCAAGCCACAAAGTGACCGGGCTTCACCTGTTCCAGTTTCTGGGGCTGGCGGCATGCCTCAGTGGCGTAGGCGCAGCGGTCGGCAAACCGGCAGCCGGGAGGAGGGTCAATGGGCGAGGTGATCTCGCCGTTGAGCACGATCCGCTTTCTGGGGTGCAGAATATCTGTTGAAGGAATGGCAGAGAGCAGCGCCTTGGTGTAAGGGTGCAGAGGCTCCTCAAACAGTTCCTTGGTGGGGCTGGTTTCCACCAGCTGGCCCAAATACATCACGGAAATATTGTGGGAAATATGCCGCACCACCGACATGTTGTGGGTAATGAACATATAGGCCAGGCCCTGATCCTCCTGCAGATCCATCAAAAGGTTCAGAATCTGGGCCTGAATGGACACATCCAAAGCAGAAACCGGCTCATCGCAGACGATGAACTTTGGATTCAGCGCCAAGGCCCGGGCAATGCCCACCATGTCCATCAGTCGCTCTGTCTCCGCATCTACGTTGCTCTTATTGCACCGGCCGCTGATCAGCAAGGGCTCCCGGATGGTGTCCTCCACCGTCATACGGGGGTTCAAAGAGGAATAAGGGTCCTGGAAAATGATCTGGATGTCGCTGCGCAGACGCTTCAGCTCCTCCTTTGTGGGATTGGTAATGTCCCTGCCATTGAAAAGCACCTGGCCGTCGGTGGCCTTCTGCAGGTGAATAATGGTTCTGCCCAAGGTGGACTTGCCGCAGCCGGACTCGCCCACGACACCCATAGTCTGCCCTGCGTCAATGGACATGGTTACATCGTCCACCGCGTGTACAGCACCCTTGGGGCCGTAGAAATACTTTTTCAGATTGTTTACTTCCAGCAGTGCCATGGTCAGATCTCCTTTCCTACCTTGTTCCAATATCTGCAGCCGCACAGATAATCAGGCCGCACCTCCACCAGCGGGCTCTTCTCCTGCCGGCATTCCTCTGTGGCATAGGGGCAGCGGGGATTGAAGCAGCAGCCCTTGGGCAGGTCTGTGGGGTCGGGGGGCAGGCCCTCGATGTTCACCAGGCGACGTGTATCCACAGACAGATCCGGGATGGCCCCGAACAGGCCCACAGTATAGGGGTGGCAGGGATGCAGGAAGATTTCTTCCCTGGTGCCGTATTCCAGCACCTCACCGGCATAGACCACCGCCACATCATCGCACATTCTGCCCACTACGCCAAGATCATGGGTGATGAGGATCATGGCCGTATTGTATTTATTTTTCAGCTCCTCCATCATGTCCAGCACCTGGGCCTGAATGGTCACATCCAGTGCGGTAGTAGGCTCGTCGGCAAGCAGCAGATGGGGATTGCAGGCCAGAGCCATGGCAATGACCACGCGCTGCTTCATGCCGCCGGAGAACTGATGGGGATACTCGCCATAGCGTTCCCTGGGGATACCGACCATCGCCAGCATATCCTCGGCCAGCTGTCGAGCGGTTTCGCCCTGCAGGGTCTGGTGCTTGCGAATAACCTCGGCGATCTGCTCGCCCACGGTCATAATGGGGTTCAGGGCGGTCATGGGGTCCTGAAACACCATCGTCACCTGACCGCCGCGCACCTTGCGCATGGCCCGTTCGCTGAGCTCCAGCAGATTCTGGCCGTCCAGCATCACTTTGCCGTCAGCAATTTTGGCCTGGGCATCCGGCAGGATACGCAGAATGGTTTTTGCAATGGTGGTTTTTCCGGCACCGGTCTCGCCCACCAGGCCCAGGGTCTTGCCCCGCTCCAGATCAAAGCTGACACCGTTGACCGCATGGACGGTCTTTCCGCCGGATACATATTCTACCCGAAGGTCTTTCACCCTCAGAAAAGCGTTTTGATTGTTCATATCGGTTCCCTCTTAATTCTTCAGTTTGGGGTCCAGCGCATCCCGCAGGCCATCGCCGATCATATTCAGGCTCAGTACGGACAGGGCGATGAAGATGCCCGGAAAGACCAGCATATAGGGATAGTCCCGCAGAAAGCCTCTGGCGTTGGAAAGCATGCTGCCCCACTCCGGGATGGAGGCGGGCACGCCCAGACCGATGTAGCTCAGGGCCGCCAGCTCCAGGATCATCTTGGCAATGCCCATGGTGGCAGAGACGATCAAGGGCGACCAGCTGTTGGGGATCACATACTTCAGAATCCGCCGGGGCGTACTGCAGCCGATGGCCTCCGCCGCCTCCAGATACTGGTTTTCACGGGTCTGCATCACCGTGCCCCGAAGCAGCCGGACATTGGAGGGGATGGTGCCTACGGAAATAGCGATAATGGTCTTGTCAATGCCCACGCCCAGGGCGGCGGAGATGATAATGGTTAAAAGGATGGACGGAATTGTCTGGATGATGTCCAGTGAGCGCATGACCAGCGTGTCATAGGTTCCGCCGAAGTAACCGGCGGTTGCGCCCAGGAACAGACCGATTACCGTAGAAAAGGCCACTGCGGCAATGCTGATGCTCAGAGAATACCGGCCGCCGTAAAAAACACGGGTGAAAATATCCCGGCCCAGGTCGTCCGTGCCGAACCAATGGGCGGCAGAGGGCGTCTGGTGCAGCGCGGTCACATCCATTTTGCTGTAGTCATAGGGTGATACCAAGGGCACAATGATGATAGACAGCACCAGCACCACAAAAATGGCCAGGCCAATCATTGCATTGGTATTCCGGCTCATGCGCTTGGCAAGCACAAGGAATCGATTTTCTTTTTTCTCCATGATCACACCTGCTCTTTCGCCGCTTTGGCCGGTTTCTTTTTGCTCGTGTTTACATAGCGGGACTTGATGCGCGGGTCGTTAAAGGCATAGCACAGGTCTACCAGCAGCATGATCACCGCAAAAACCACGGCCAGCATCACAACGCAGCCCCGGACAATGGGGTAGTCTCTCTGGTTGATGGCGTTAATCATATACTGACCGATACCAGGGAAGGAAAACACGTTCTCAATGACCACGCTGCCGCCGAAGATCACAGCCAGATTGCTGCCGGCCAGCGTGATGATGGGGTTCAGGGCATTGGGCAGCGCGTGTTTGAAAATAACTTCCCGCTGAGATAGGCCTTTGGCCCGGGCTGTGACCACATAGTCGCTGCGGATCACCTCCAGCATACTGGAGCGGGACTGCCGAGCCTGGGTAGCCAAGCCGCCAAAGCACAGGGACACCGTAGGCAGTACATAATATTCCCAGCCGCCAATGCCGCTGGCAGGGAACCAGCGCAGCTTCAGGGAGAATAGCAGCACCATGAGCATGGCCAGCCAGAAGGTCGGGATAGAAACGCCCAGCAGGGCAATGATCATGCTGATCCGGTCGCCCCAGCCGTTCTGATGTACGGAGGCGGTGACGCCCAGAGGAATGCCGATGCCGAAGGCCAGCACCATGGAGGCAATACCCAAAGCCAGGGTTCTGGGCAGGCGGCAGGCGATTTCTGCGGACACCGGTGCACCGGTGAGGTAAGAAGTTCCCAGATCAAAGCGGATGAAGGTATTATACAGGAACTCGCCCAGCTGGACGATATAGGGCCGGTTCAGGCCCAGCTGCTCTCGCATTTTGGCCAGCTCATATTCCGTTGCGGTACTGCCCAGCATGATCTGGGCCGGATCGCCCGGCACCATATAAAGAATTGTGAAAATAAGCGTTGCTACCAGCAGGATCACGGGAATCATCTGCAGCAGGCGCTTGGTAATAAATCGAAACATATCATTCCTCCGGGAGGGCCGGAACGGCCGATTTTCGGTTTGTTGTTACTTATATACAGTTCACAGGAAAGGCGGCAATACTGCCGCCTTTTTGGAAATATTGCGATCAGTTCCAGACGTAGGTGCAGGCGCCGGGTACCAGGTTTCCTCTGTAGTCGTAGACGGCTTCAGTGACCTTTGCGTTGCTGGTGATACCGTAGAGCTCCTTGTGGAACAGGCCGTAGTGATAAGCTTCCTCGGTCATGTACTGCTTGGCAGCGTCGATGTCAGCGGGATCCTGAGAGACCTGTGCGGTGTGGATCAGGTTGTCCAGCTTGTCGTCACGGACCATGGCCATGTTGTGCTTCTCATAACGGGAGGAGTCCAGCTGGTTCCAGGTTCTGGTGATGTAACCCCAGCCGCCGTTGTAGGAGATATTGATGTCGAACTTGGTGGGGTCAGTCTGGTAGGTGTTCCACAGAGCCTGATCGAAAGAGGTAATCTCCGCATTGATGCCAACCTCTGCCAGGTACAGCTTCACGACCTGGGCAATCTTCACACGGGTTTCGTCATTGTCGCAGAGGATGGTCAGGTTCAGGCTGCCCTCAGCCACGCCGGCATCCGCCAGCAGCTCCTTGGCCTTGTCCACATTGTAGTTGTAGTAGTCTTCGGTCTTCCACTTCTCCTGGAATCCGATGTTGATGTCGCTGCCGTAGCAGTAGACCTTTTCACCATGGCCCTCGGCGACTGCCTGAATCAAACCATCCTGGTCAATGGCGTAGAGCACCGCCTGAGCAATGCGCAGATCGTGCAGGGGGCTTTCCTCGGAGCGATTGACCCAGATCTGCTGGAAGAAAGCGTCACGCTCGAAATCCACGGTGAAGTTGGCAGCGTCCGCACCGCCCTCCATAAAGCGGGAGGCGTTGGTGAAGTTCAGGGTGTTGTTCATATCGTAGGAGCCGGTCTCCAGGCCAATGGCGATCTGAGAAGCCTCGGAGACGAAGTAGAAGACGATCTCATCGGCGTTCTGCTTCTGGTAGTTGCCGCAGAGCTCCGGCTTCTGCCAATAGTTCTCATTTTTGGCCAGGGTCAGAGAGGTACCGGTAGACCAATCCTTCACGTAGTAGGGGCCGGTACCTACAGGCTTGGTACGCATGCAGTCGCCGCTTTCTTCATAAGCCTTCTGGGAAACCACCAGGACCTTAGACATGGCATCTTCAAATTCGCCCGCGGAATCCCGCTTCCAGGTAAAACGAATGGAATAGTCGCCGGTTTTTTCAATGGACTCCATGCCGCCGGTCAGAGCGCTGTGCTGGTTGCCCTTGCCGTTGGCCAAACACTCATTGTAGGAGAAGATGACGTCGTCAGCGGTCAGGTGGATGTCGCGGGACTCAGCACCGAGCACCTGATCCGTGCAGGCACCTCTTCTACCAAGCTGCAAGCGGAGAACCTGGACGCACTGCTGGAACTAGGCTGCACCGCCCTGGCCATCTCCAACAATGTGCTCACCGTGGAGGCCCGGATCCTTCTGGGCAAGCGGGGACTCAGCGTACCGAAGGACATAGAGCTGCTGGGCTTTCTGGACAGTGACCACGCCCAGTACGGTCTGCAAAAGGTGAGCCTTATCAGCCAGCCCACCGCCGAGCTGGGCCGTACCGCCGGAAAGCTGCTGCTCTCCCGGATGCGCAGCCCGAAAGCGCCGCTGCAAAACGTGATCTTGCAGGCAGCCTTTATGCCTGTGGAACAGAGCAAGCTGATTTTTTAGAGAAATGGAGTCAGGAACCCTTTATGGATAACTTCATTTTTGCCGTCAATGCCACTATTCCCCTGCTGTAGATCATCAATCTGGGGTTCTACCCGCAAAAGGTCCACCTGTTCAGCGATACCTTCAACAAGGTGGCCAATGAGTTTGTGTTCAGTTGCGCGCTGCCAGTCAGCCTGTTCCGATCCATTGCGGACATGGGTTTTTAAATGAGCATTTAAATGAGTACATAAATCAAACGCCGGAATATGATCTGACCGATTTGGAGCAGCGTGTTTTGGCAGCCATTCAAGAAGATGCCACTGTTACAATTCAGGAAATGGCCGCTGCATTGAAATCTTCCAGATCAACCATTGTGCGAGCGATGGAATTTTAGCAGGAGCAGCGGATCATAGTGCGAATCGGCTCCAGGAAAACGGGAATGTGGAAAATTCTGAAATAATTATTTCACGATGTTTTGACCACAACCCCGACCACAATCACGATGCAAACACGGTAAAAGGAACGGACAGAATATCACAAAAACATCCATTTATCAAAATAAAATGGACTGTTTTAGACTAAAAAAGTTATAATATACCTTCCTAACAAAATTCGAATCCACCTTCCCCCACCAGACCCGCACCAGCTTTGGTGCGGGTTTTCTTTTGTTTTCGGGAGAAATAGCCGGTTTCTGGACTCGAAAAGTTGCGATTTTTTGAGACGAATTTGCTTTGACCGCAACCGTGACCGTAACGCAGAAATTTTGCGGTCAAAACTAGACAGCTATGCGCCTTGCACAGAGCGGATAAATTCTGTCATGCGTCTGGCACTTTCTTTCTTCATACCCGGCGTAGCATGGGCGTAGGTACTCAGGGTGAAGGAGGCGGTGGCGTGGCCCAAATTCTCTTGCACCGTTTTAATGTCGTCTCCGGCACGGAGACTGTTGACGGCGTAAGTGTGACGCAGATCATGGAATCGTAGGTCGGGCTTGCCCAATTTCTTTGCATTCCGTTTGAAGTTCTGGTAAAGAATCTTGTTGTTGATGTAACGGCCAAACTCAGTTGTGAATACCAGATTGTCGGAATTATTCCAGTCATCGCCCAATGCGGCTGCCCATGTGTCTTGCTTTTCCTTTTGCAGCTTCAGAACATCTATAACCTCATCAGCCACGGTCAAAACACGGGCCTTGTCATTTTTCAGACTGGCGAAGCGGAACTCTGTATCGCCTTTGACTCGGTTGTGCTGCTTGTTGATCAGCAGCAGCCCATGTTCAAAGTCTACGCAATCCCATGTCAGTCCCAGAAGTTCGCCCTGACGCAGGCCGGTGAATACGGCCACAAACAGAGGGTACTCATATTTGCTGCCCTTGATTGCGGTCAGAAATTTCCCAACATCGTCTGCATCCAAGGCTTCCACCTGCTTTTTCTCCACACGGGGCGTAACCGCTGCATCGGCAGGGTTGACCCGGATGTAGCCCAGCAGCTTGGCCTGCTCCAGGGTGCGGTGGAGCACCCCGTGGATATTGCGGACAGTTTTCGGGGATAACTCCCGCTCCTTTAACAGGCCGGTATAAAGCTGCTGAATGTCTCTTGTGGAAAGCTGCTTCAGTGAAATGTCTCCCAAGGCGGGCTTGATATGGACACGGATGTGCTCCTCGTAGGCACTTCTGGTGGCTGGTTTAATGTTCATTGCATAGTTGGAAAGCCATTCGTCCAGCCATTGAGAAACCTTCATTTTAGACGGCTCTGTATGCGTACCGTCGTCAATTTCAGAGGCAATCTTGGAAAGTGCCTGCCGAACTTCCTTTTGCGTTTTGCCGTAGACCGACTTGCGAATAAGCTTTCCTGTTTTTGGATTATAACCGTTACAGTACACGCCCTCCCATCTGCCGTCTGGCCTTTTGCGAATATAACCGCTCCCGTTTGCTTTCTTTGTTGCCATATTATCCTCACTTTCTGAATGTATTCCGGGCAATCGGTCTATTACTTTTACCGTTGCCATTATAGCGGAGTCTCAGATGGAATGCAATTCTATCCACCGTACCCTTCCGCCTGAGTTTGCCTGTCCAGCCACTGGAAGAACAGCTCCCGGCGCACTAGCAGACGCTTGTCCAGCTTTAGTGCGGGAAAGTCAAGTCTGTGGAAAAGCTGGTAGGCTTTCGCTCTGGAAATTCCGAGAATGGCGGCAACGTCGGACGCACTTAAAATCAGCGGAAGTTCGTTTGGAGAACAGACAGAATTAATATTTTTGTGCAAGGACATCACCTGCCTTCCCGGCCTGCCTTGCGCCGGACTTCTTTTTGGAGCGCTGACACAATGGCGTTTTCAATCTGCTGCTGAGTGTAGCTTTTAGGGAAGAACTTCCGAATCTTCTCCATGGGGATTTTGAAATTTTCCCGCTGGTTGGGCTTGGGCTGGGACAAGATTTTGAAAATGCTGTCCATGTCCAGAATTCCGGCAGCTGACTGTCGGTGCAGCTCCTTCGCCTGAGCAAGAGAGGGTGTGCAGTCCTCAGATTCCATGGTGTACAGTAAATCGTTCTGCTCCTGTTGATTCAAGTAGGAAATTTCCACAGCGGGTGTTAGGGAAATTCGACCAGCATCTACAAGATTTAGAATGCCGGGGTTTAGATAGGTCAGGCGAATATACCGTTGTACTTGGCGGCCACTCTCTTGTTCATCGATTTCCTCCCTGCTCCACTTCTGGCCAAGTTGGCCAGAAGTGCCTTGGTGGCTCAACGCCTCCATTTTCAGCTTATACGCAAACGCCTTCTCGCTGGGGAGAATGTGTTCCCGGTGCAGGTTGCTGTCTACAAGCAGTATTGCCGCCTCCTCCCGGCTGATTTCATAGACAAAGGCAGGGATTGTTTTGAACCCTGCCTTTTGTGCTGCGTATAGCCTGCGGTGGCCACTGATGATTTCATAGCCCTCTGAATTTTCCAGCGGACGGACAATCAGCGGAGAGAGGATGCCCTCCGTGCGGATGCTTTCTGTTAGCGTTTCCATTTCTTCATTGTCAAAAACCTTGTAGGGGGGGTCCTCGAATGGATGCAATTGGTCAATGGGGATCTCTTTAGGGTTACATAATTTCTTTTCTGTAATAATAGTTTCCTCCTTGTGTTTATCTGTTTGTTTCTTAATAAAGATTATCTGTTATTTCGCATTTGCTCTTGTCTAACTCTCTGTGGATGTTCTGCCTCAAAGGCTCTGTCCAATGTATCCTGGATTTCCACAGACCGCTGCTCAATCTCCTTGCTGTCCCGGATTTCTTTTCGTAGCGAAGTAATTTGAGCTGTAACCGCTGCTTTATCCTGTCGCAAAACCAGCTTTTCCTCTGGCGTTGCCCTGCGGATTTTGTTTTGCAGTTTGGTACGCTGAGCAATCAAAGTTGCAAGCTGCCGTTCCTTTTCGGAACGATCGGCCAGAAGCTCGTCCAGCGTTTCAATCCTGCGGTCTGCCAGATACCGGGTCTGCCGGTCTATGTCGTCCAAGCGTCGCAGGTCTGCCCGCAGCTGTGGACTTGCAGGCCGGTAGTCAGTCCCTTTGGACAAGATTCCAAGCTGGTAGCAGTAATAGAGATACAGCCGGTAGATTTTGGTGGTATGCTTCCGGGGCTGGTAAGCATTTTGCAGCCAATCCGGTATATCCGGCTTCCGGGACGGTTTGGAGCGACTGGAAATCAGCTCATCCCGGTCATAAATCAGGCACTCGATTCCTTGATTTGTCCATTGGGGATTCAGTGTGTCCAGCCGTGTAAAGTGCGGATACTGGGGAAGCCGGATTTTCAGGTTTGGGCCTGTGGTATCCACAATGTAGCCACGCCCCCGGAGATACTGCACCATGCCTCTCCCGGTGATGCTGCCGTCAATGGCTGCTTGCACGTCCGCCCGGTAGATATTGTACCGGGTGGGCTTCCCGGCCTGCTCGTCCAGCCACACCTGCCGGGAGGGAGCCTTATGTGGACGCTCCACCACGGATAGGCCATGCTCCCGGCACAGGCGGTCAGAGGTATCCCGCAAACGCTGCAATTCCTTCTTGGAGAAGTTGTACTTGCCGCCATCTTTGAAGGACACGGAATTCACGCAAAAATGATTATGCAGATGTTCCTTGTCCAGGTGGGTCGTGACAATGACCTGGAATCGGTCACCCCACATCTGCCGCGCCAGCTCCACGCCAAGCGCATGGCACTGTTCCGGCGTGACCTCCCCAGGCTTGAAGCTCTGGTAGCCGTGCCAGGCAATGTAGCCGTTCTCCTTACCGTAACGCTGTTTTGTCAGGATCATCTGTTGGAGGGCAATGTTCTTCTGGCAGTTGATGGCGGTGACGAACTGGCCGTCAGCAGTTTTTCCAGGGTTCTGGGTATAAGCAAACACGTTGAAGAAATCCTGCAAATCCGGCTTTACCGTTTTCTCTGGATTCTCCACATAGTCCACCAGGTCTTTGAGCCGTCCCTGGATATGCCATAGCTTTGTGGTTGCCATTATACCGCCTCCTGTAGTCGGAGAATCAGCATAGATAACCGCTCCTGTTCCGGGACGGGAAGCAGCGCCGTGATGGCATACAACGCATCTAGCAGCTCCCAGAAGACATCCGGCGGTCTGCTCCTTGGCTCCTTCTCCAGGCAGCATTGCCGGACATACCGGGACACGCTCATGCCGCAGCGTTTGGCGCTGCGTTCAATTTTTTCCTTTTCTTTTTGGCTCAGCCTGAGCTGAAGCCTTGTGTCATTTTTCTTCATAAACCTCCTTGCTTTTAAGTAGTCCACACCCGGAAGCGGTGTGGATTTCGGATTTGTGCCAACAAATCCGATGCTCGTTACCTCTAAGGACATACCTTTCCCATAGTTGCCTTTCGTAGATAAATCCGTTTGCTCCTTGCCGTCTTTTCAAAGGTCAAGGTCAGCTCTGAACCAATGGGTATCTCCGCAATGCCTAAATAATTCACTTCCGGAAACGTACAGCAAGAATTTTTCTTTCATCCGAAAGAGTGAAAAAGCATTCCAGCCAGCGCTTTCCCCACACCTTTAAGTCCAGGCGGGCTTGAAACGTTCCTGCTTCCTCGATGAAGTGATAATCGGCAGCATCGTAGCCTCTCTGGATGAATTCAGTCTTTGTAATTGCTCTTTTTTCTTCCATGCGATCTCCTTTCTGACGGTGCTTTGATGCAAATGCGCCGTCACTTTTTTGCTTTTGCCGTCGCTTCTCAACAAATGCGCTGGCAACACGTTTTGAATTTATCAGGATGCGCCTCCATTTTTTCTAGAATGCACCGTCGTTTTCTCATTCCATGCCGTCGAAAGCGTCCAAAAACGCCAGCGCTGCATTGTCCTCCCGTGGCTGTTGTGGAAATGTAGCTGTCGGCTGAAAAGGAGTTCCATTTCCAATGGATTTCAACTCCTCCCGCAGCATCATCCGGACGCGGCCAAGGAAAGAATCCTCTCGGTTTTCTTTCTCCTGCGCATCCAGATAGCCGTTGATAGCGTTCACCACGGCCTTGCTGTAGGAGCAGTCCGCGCCTTGCAGATATTCCAGAGCTCGGGCATCTTCTGCACGGCTTGGCTTGAAGCGAATGGTCATTTTAAATGCTCTCAACACTGACCTCCTACCTCGTTCCGCAAGTCTGCCAGATACTCATAGCCCTTGGCCGTGGCGCAGATATCATCGATCAGAATGACCTTATTGGGGTCGATGGGGAAGAAGTTTTTCAGCAGGCAGCCGCCTCCGCCTACCACATAGAGCTTCATCAGCCGGGGATCGTAGCCATGCTCTCGGAGCCGGCGGAAAACCATGCCTGCATAGTCTCTTGCCACCCGGCGCATGGTTTCTTCCAGTTCCCCGTCAATCCCCACGGCACCATTTCGCAAAAAGCTGTGAATCATAGGCTCTTCTACCTGGGCGTGGTGCTCCCGCATCAACGCCTCCTGGGTGGCGAGAACGCACTGCTGCACACCGTATTTCTCCGTGAACATCTGCTTCATGTCCACCTCCGGCCCCAGCATCCGCAGGATATTCATGGTTCCGTTGCCAATATCGCAGAGCATGGTGCTTCCGGTAAGGTGCCGAACCATATGAGCGATTGCCGCATATCCCTGTGGGTAAATAGCTGCGCCCACAATGCGAATCCGATAGTCCCGTTTTCGGAAGGTGAACTCTACCGTATTTTTCTGAAGCAGATATTCCCGGAACGCCTTCTTCTGTTTTGCCACCCAGGACAACGGCAGCCCCGCCGCCAGGAAAACATTGGCCTGGGTGATGTTCTCCCGGTTCAACTCCCGGGCAATCGCCGCCAAGGTCAGGATGTAATAATCCTCGTCCATTACTTTTTCAGCCAAGTACTCCTTGTGCCCAACCCCAATTTGGTAATAGCGTCTCTGGTAAACCAGAAGGTCATGAGAGAAGGCTTGTTCTGTGTCGCTGCTCTCGATTCCGGTTGGAAAGCAGCAGTTGGCTGTTTTGATGTTGCCATACCCATGGTCAACACCGATGATATAAATTCCGTTTTTGTTTTTCAATTTTTGTCTCCTTTTCAAAATTTGATTGCGCACCTATTTGACCTCGCCCCCGTGCGCTCTTGGATTCATCTGACGCCCGATAGCGAATCGGGACCATGGGAGTTTCACCCCTGCGCTTCCGCCCAGCTCTTTCGAGAAGTATCATTGTCCTGTCCCCACCGTCGTCGCCTTGCCGGTTGCTGTCCGGTAGTGGAGGCCAAGGAAATCGCTCGCATGAAAAATGGTCATGGCGCATGGCCTCCCGGCTCGGGTGAGGGAGAATGTATCAGATAAATGAGTATGAAATTGTCAAGGTACAGGTAAGAGGGGCTCAACAAACGCCTTTCACTTATCGCGGCGAAAACAGCGTTTTGTTAGGGTTGTTTTGGGAAATTTTTTAGTCCCTCAATTGGTAGGCATTGAGAAGGGCCAAAACTCAACCTTTTTGATAAAAAACTTTATTTTCGGGAATGTGCACAGTTTTTGTGAGGGGGAATTGTGCATTTCTCCTTACCTGATAGGTGCCTTCCCAAAGTTCCCCACTTGGTAGGCCACGAAAAAGGCAAAAATGAAAGGTCAATCAAAAAGATTTTTTATTTTGGTTTAAAGCATACAAATTTCAGATGGCCTGATTGTACGGGTTGCTATTTGTACCCTCTCATATATTGAGCCCACGAGAACGGCCAAATTTTTACATCTCCTGTGAACATCATTCATTTTCGTGCAATATGAACAATTTTCTTGCGGCCAGACTGTACAATTCGTTGTTCTCAAAAATCCCCCTCCACTTAAGTAGCCATCGAGAAGGGCCGTTTTTTTACATCTCGGGCAAAAATTTTTTATTTTCGTGCAATATGTACAGTTTCTCAAAGCTCAATTGTGCATTTTGCGATTTTATCAAAAACAAAAAGCACCGCAAGGAACCAATCATGCAGACAGAATTTCTTCTGCCTGTAGATTGGCTCCTTGCGATGCTAATCATTTGTGGGCGATATTCAGATGTAAATCAGCTCTTGCAGGATGATTTCATCCACACGGTTCCGAACACTGTTCATTCGCCTGATCCATTCCAGCTGGTTGACGGCTTTAAGTTGTTCTGTAATTCCCTCCTGTTGTGCCAGCTGAGAAATAAGCTGCTGCTCCATTTCATTGGCCTGCCTGTCTACTTTTTCCAAATGCGCATTCAGCGTGCCTTTCATGAGCATTCCGGTATAAAGTCCTTCCCGGTGATTTCGGAGATAACTGTACCGCAGTGTCCCCCAGTGACCAACTTTGGGGTTTTCTGGCGGAACGAGGTTGGGGAATAGGTAGTCGCCGACTCGGCTGTAGGTGATGGGCATATGGACTCCTCCTTTGTTTCGTATGATATTCATATTTTAAAGGAATCCATATTCTTTTGCAAACATGTCAAACGCACAAATTCACAGATCATTCATTCGCAGGTGTGAATTTGGTTATTTCTAAAAAGCTATCCAATTATCGTGACAGATGATTCCAAGCCATAGGCGACCAACGGGTCTCCTTTGCGGACGGCAAGGCCGCCGGTGTAATAAAATACGCGGCCATCCGCCTCTGCGAAATACGCCCGGATTTTATTTCCGTAAAAATCCTCTATGTGCCCCAGCAAAGCACCCTTTTGAATCAGCTGATCTTCTTTTACATTTGCATACCAAAGGCCGACTTCTTCCGATTCCAGATAGATTGCCTGGGTGTATATCTTCTTGGACGGATTCTTTCGTGTAACGGTGCCCGCTTCGTACATCTTCAAATGGGCCAGCAGCAGAAAAATGTCCCTGCAATCGGCCTCGATCCATTCTTCCAGGCAGCAGGAAACGCCGCCGCGCTCTACAAGCAGGCCGGGAATATCACAGCAATTTGCGGCGAAGCTATACATTCCTTTCGTCGCAGTGGAAGCAATCAAATAAGGGAGATCCAGCGCAAGGGCTGCGTCCAGGGATGCCCTTGTTACTTTTTCCGCTTTGGGATAAAACAGGCATGGAGTCAGCGGTTCTATATGTCCGCCACTGTGCAGGTCGAGAATAAAATCCAGCTGTGGAAAAATCTGCGAAACCATATAGGCTTCGATTCGTTCCGCAACGGTTCCGGCGGCATTACCCGGATATTTCCGGTTCAGGTTTTGGCCGTCCTCCGGAACAATTGAGGGGGCATACGCCCAGAAACCGCTGGTATTGATGCAGTGAATCAAAAGAATATTTCCAGTCAGCATCGCCGGATCAATTTCTTTCGCAGCCCGGATTACAGCCGCAACACCTGGATATTCTCCGCTGTGTACACCGGCGGAAATCAGAATCGTCTTTCCCGGGTGGCTTCCGCAGATCAGTGTTGCCGGCAGTTCGTAATCTCCCGCTCCAACGCCAGCGCGTGAAACAGTGTCCGGCAACACAGCAGCCTGTCCATTGTGTGCAAGACCGTCCATGGGAACTCCCAGCACAACCTGTTTCTTTTCACCGGGCTTCAAAGTATATCCGCAAATCTCCCACATGGCTATCCTCACTCCGTTACGTCTTCTGCATCTACAAACAGATTTGTCACCTGAATCGGCACAGGCAGACGGCTCATCTTGGCAGCCTGGAACACGAATTTGATCAGATCCGCGCAGCAGGGCTTTTCCATTTTTACAACGGTGACGCTGGCAATTTCATTGTTGGAGAAAATATCCCCCAAGCGTGTTGCAATATCGAAATCGGACTCCGGGCAGCAGATCAAAGTCACTTTCCCCTTCGATAGCTTGTCATGAAAGGTGGGGCAGGAAAAAGCGGTGCAGTCTGCCGCAATCAGCAGATGCGTGTGGTGAAAGTAGGGCGACACCACCGGCACCTTCCACAGCTTGATGGGCCACTGGGGAAGGTCGCTGGACTTGTCGTCAAACATCTGCTCATGGTAATTGTCATAATGCTTCCATGGGTTAAAGTCCTTACCGATCATAACATACCCTCCGGTTTATATGGATTATTTCATGAACTTATCAACAGCCGCGCACAAATCGTCAATGGCTTCTTCATCGCCTGCGGCAACAGCATCCACAATACAATGGCGCATATGATCCTTCAGAATCACCTTGCCGGTATTGTCAAGGGCGGAGCGGACAGCCGCAAGCTGAGTAAGCACCTGAGGGCAGTCCTGACCTTCTTCCACCATGCGCTTCACCTTCTCGAGGTGGCCCAGGGCTCGGGACAAACGGTTCAACACCGCTTTCTGATTTTCGTGGACATGGCTGTGAGAATGAGCAATGCCGTGTGCGTGGCAATATGCGTGGTCGTTACACTCAGGATGTTCGGCCATAACGATCCCTCCCAGCTGCGTTTAGAAAATCGTATC
>ERZ772865.1052-NODE-1052-length-29471-cov-6.891182_pt1 | contig 29471 bp, 24 predicted proteins | sample MGYA00512133_ERZ772865 | MGnify/ENA primary metagenome ERZ772865 (study PRJEB29015, sample SAMEA2737722) | human gut metagenome | biome: human gut; feature: human-associated habitat; material: faeces | place: China | collected 2012 ...
AGACCACCCATCAATAATAACCGAATCAAAAAAACACATATAATAGTGGTTGTAACCATTAATATAACTTTCATTTGAACTTTGAATTTCGGTATTTTCATCTCTTCATACACCTTTCTGCATAATTCACAATCCGCTAAATAAGAACACCTGTTTACTTATTATATTTTAAAAATAAATTTTCAATCTCTATCAAAACATTACTCCTTTTGAAGGCATAACATATTTTTTCCCGTCACTATCACAGATATGTTTCCGTAAATATGACTGATTTATAATAATATAACCCTTTAATAAATCCGCTAACTTATAAAAGCTTTCTTCATTTGATACATAGAATTCACAATTATTCAACTTTACCCAGATTGGAAACATAAATCGATTATCATCACATAACTGTTTTAAAATTTGTGTTTCTATTATATTCAGTGAAATAATCACTCGAAAAGAAATATTTTTTGCAATCAATTTTACATTATGCAATAATACTCTAATGATTATAAAACTTTTTTTCTTTCATTTTATCATCTGTCAAATTTACGTATCTAACTGTTAAATTCCCCTATATTCATCATAACTGTCAGAACAAATTTTCCATCCTGCGTCTCGATTATTACATCTCCACCATATTTGTCCGCAACTTTTTGAATGGAACTTATACCATATCCGTGTCTGCGGAAATCATTTTTGGTTGAAATTAATTTTCCTGTTTTGTCCTGTTTCAAACTTCCTTCATACGGGTTTTTTATAACAAAAACCAATGACTGCTTTTTGATTCCCATTGCTATTTCAATATTCTTATTATTTTCGTTGCATTTTTCTGTGGCTTCTATCGCATTATCGAGCGCATTCCCTAATACTACCCCCAGATCACACTGATTTATCGGCAGTTCTTCCGGTATAAAAATTTTTAAAAGAAACTGTATTCCATTCTCTTTGGCAATCGAATATTTGGTGTTGAGCAGTGCATCTATCACCTGATTTCCACTGTCAGAAATATAATTTTCTGTATGATTATTCTCGATTATTTTGTCGATTTCACGAATAACATTTTCTTTCTCTCCCTGCTCTATTTCGTTTTTTAATACAATTAATTTATTTATCAGATCATGGCGTTCTCTGTGAAAATCTTCCATTAACTTTTTTTGTTCTGTTGTATTATTAGTCATCATATGAATTTGCTGCTCATATACCGTTTTTTCCTTTTCGAGCATAATTTTTTCCGTAATTTTTGAATAAACTTCAAGGATAATCATATTGAACAGTAATAATATGCTGAAAACTATCAAAGCAGTCACTGTATTATTTTCTGAAAAGAACACCGCTGTTGCAATGTAAATACTGCCGATTGATACAAAGAAAAATACGATATAATATTTTACCGGAATCAGGCTGTTTTCCCTTTTCTTCCATACAAAAGACAAAATGTATGTTCCTATCAGCATGATTATTTTTGATATAATACTTCCTATCATATTAAAGTCTCTTTGTTCGAGACAAAATAAATTTAAAAAGAAAAAAATAATCATTTCTACCAATGCCCATACTGCCCAAAAGAACGTAAGTAAAAATATATTATTTTTTCCAAAACCATAATAGGAAATTGCTGAAATCATGATACACAGCAACACATTTACAATCGTAGTTACAGCTGACGCATCACCACTGTGAAACTGGACATATCCTTGAAAAATAATATATATGGACCATACACTTACAGATAATACATTCCAACGCTTCTTTTCATAAAATGTATCTAAAAATTTTCTTACTATCCAGACACTTGCGAATGTCAAAACTGAATTTAAGATTATATTTCCCACATCACACATAGATTTCACCTCTTAACAGTCTGCCATATTCTTTACTAAATTCTTTCTGCCGGTCTTCACTAATCGGCAACACTTCTCCGTTTATCAATGTTACATTAGATTTTGATCTTGATTTGATCAAAAGATAATTGACGAGATAAGACTGATGAATCCTTAGAAATGTTACTTTTCCACTGCTAAGTCCTTTTTCTACCTCTGATAATTTTCCATTAAACACATATTTATTTCCATCTCTGACATGTATATTTATTTGTCTTGCTTTGCTTTCAAAATATAGGATCTCTTTGGACAAAACTTTGTATTCCTGACTTTTATATTTAAACGAAAAGAAATGATTTCTACTGCAAATTCTCTGGTTTGCTTCTAAAAATATCTGTGCGAACGAATCCCGGTCTATCGGTTTTCTGATAAAGGAAAACACATCCAAGCGAAATAATTCCATGACGTATCTGTCATAGCTGGAAATAAAAATAATCATCGCATCTTCATCTTTTTTACGAATGTTTTTCGCCGCAGTGATTCCATCTCCATTTTCCATCTGAATATCCATATATATCAGGTCAAACTTTTTCCCTGAAGATATTTCTCTTACCAGATCATTTCCACTATAGAAAACATCGGTATCTATTTTCACATTTTCCTCGTCACCAATATTATGTAAGACACTTTCAATTTGATGTGCAATCAGATCATCATCATCGCAGATTGCGATATTTAACATTATTTTTTTCCTCCAAGAACACTGTCATTTTTTCTATCTTACTATATGGATTTTGCATTCTCAATCTTCATTTTTATTTACATTAAAAAAACTGCTGCACCGCACGATTTTTCATCGTCACGGCACAGCAGTCTCTGTATTTAAATTTATTCTGTCACTCCGCCTTCTACAACAAGACTTTCCTCATAGTCACTGCCATATGTGTCTACTAAAGTAGCTTCATAATCAGCATGGAAGAACTGTTCCTCACCTAAAGTCTTAATTTCGTCATTGATCCAGTCAAGCAAGGTTGTATTTCCTTTGGAAACTGCCGGAGCAATCGTATCATTACTTCCAAGGGAAGGAATCCCTACCGTGTAACCGGTGTTCTGAAGTGCATATGCGATAACCTCGGTGTTATCGTTTACCCATGCAGCACCGCTTCCATTTTCCAGTGCATTCTTCGCAGTTGCATAGGAATCATATTTCTGTAATGGGATATCCGGGTAGTTGTCGATCATGTAAGTCTCTGCCGTTGTTCCTGAGATAACGATCATCTGGTCATTGGAATCCCAGTCATCAAGGCTCTCGATCACTTTACTGTCAGGAGATACCACGCCAAGCGCCACATTCATATAAGGAAGTGCAAAGTCAACTTCCTCCGCACGCTCGTCAGTCACGGTAAAGTTTGCAAGAATGATATCCACTTTTCCCGTCTGTAAATATTCGATTCTGTTTGCCGCCTCTGTGGATACGAAGTTCACATCCACTCCAAGATCCTCACCAAGTCTGTTTGCAAAATAAATATCGTATCCCTGATACTCACCATTTTCATCTACATATCCAAATGGATTTTTGTCGGAGAAAACGCCGATATTGATCGTACCGCTCTCTTTGATTTCATCCAAAGTACGATAAACTTCGCTGCTTCCATTGGATGCTGTTCCCTCGTCTGCCGCACTTGCATTATTTGCGGTTGCATCACTAGTGCTGCCGCCGCATGCGGTCAGACCTGCCGTAAGTGAAAGTGTTAATACTGCTGCCAAAATCCTGTTCCATTTCTTCATAATAGATGCTCCTTTTCTTCTTGCTATTTCACATGAGTCTTTGCCTCATGAAATTCAAACGTATTCAAAAACTGTTTTGCGCGGTCGGTCTTTGGATGTTCGAAGAACTCTTCCGGAGTTCCCTCCTCCACGATCTTTCCGCCATTTAAAAATATCACACGGTCTGCCACTGCTTTTGCGAACTGCATCTCATGTGTGACGATCATCATTGTGCGCCCCTGGGAAGCAAGGTCTAACATTACATCCAAAACCTCTCTTACCATCTCCGGATCCAGCGCCGCAGTCACTTCATCGAAAAGCAAAATTTCCGGGTGCATACAAAGCGCTCTCACGATCGCGACACGCTGTTTCTGTCCACCAGAAAGCTGCCTCGGATAGCTTTTCGCTTTCTCAGCAAGACCAACCCGCTCCAAAAGCGCCATTGCTTCCTTTTCGGCTTCCTCTTTTTTCCGCTTCTGTACTTTCATTGGTGCCAGTAAAATATTGTCAAGCACCGTCAAATGCGGAAATAACTCATAGCTCTGAAATACCATTCCGATCTTCTGACGAAGCTCTGCGATGTTTTTGTTCTTCGGATCAATTTTTTCACCATTTAATTTGATCTCGCCGCCCTGAATTGGTTCCAGAGCGTTGATACATCGAAGCATCGTACTTTTTCCACAGCCGCTCGGACCGACAAGGACGATGACCTCTCCCTGATGTACTTCCAGATTGATATCATCCAGAATCAGGTTATCATCATAACTTTTTTTCAAATGTTCTATAGATAACAATGTCTGTTCCAAGAAAGATCACCTCCATTTCCTTTCCAGATATTTTGCAAGCATACTGATTGGCCAGCATGCGATAAAATACAATAAAAATACGGTCAGATAAATTCCAAACGCTGCATTCGGGCTGGACATTCGGTTTGCTTCGATAATCTGCTGTGCCACCTTCAACACCTCGACAACACCGATCATTAAGATCAGGCTGGTCGTCTTGATCATTCGTGTGATCAGGTTGATGGACAGCGGGATCAGTCTCCTGACGGCCTGTGGAATGATAACGTAGAGATAAGTCTGCATTTTGGTAAGTCCCAGCGCCGCACTGCTCTCATACTGATGTTTTGGAATGGAGATCAGTGCCCCCCGCACAAGGTCGCTCATCTCTGCGGTGCCCCACAGGACAAACACGATGATGGACGCTGTCTCTCCCGACAAATTCCAGCCAAAAGTTCTCGTCGTACTAAAGTAAAACAGGAAAAGTAATACCAACTGCGGCATAATGCGGATAAATTCCAGATACACTCTGAAAATTGCCTTGAGCACTACATTTTTTCTTGTCATCAGCACGCCAAACAATAAACCTAACGGAATACTGATCACAACTGCGATCAGACTGATACGGAGTGCTACCCAAAGTCCCTGAAGCAGCCGCAGCATATTGCTTCCTTTTAATAAAACCTCAAGCCCCAAATCCGGCATAACGCAGCCTCCTTTCCAGCAGACTGCCCAAAATGGAAATCGGCAATAATAGGATCAGATAGAAAACCACAAGCAGGAATAAACTCTCTGTTGTCTTGTAATAAAGACCGATCAGGTCTTTTGCAGTAAACATCAGATCCATCAGGCTGATCGCACTGAACACGCTCGTTTCCTTCAAAAGGAAAATCACATTTGCCACAAACGCCGGAACGCTGATGGACATTGCCTGTGGTAAAATGATGTACCGCATGGTCTGGTAACGGTTCATCCCAAGACTGTACGCACTCTCCGTCTGAATCGGTTCGATTGCTTCCAATCCGCTTCGAAAAGCCTCTGCCATGTAACTTCCACCTAAAAATGCAAGTCCGGCAACACCACATGCCTCCGCATTTGTCTGGATTCCGATCTTCGGAAGTCCATAGTAAATAAAGAATAACTGTACCAGCAATGGTGTATTTCTGCTGAGTTCTATGTACACCGCCACGATCTGGCGAAGTACCGGCACTTTATAATACTGGATCGTCGAACAGACAAATCCAACGATAATTGCAAAAACAATTCCGAGGAGTCCAATGCGAAGCGTCAACCAGGCGGCTTTCTCGTACATCGGTAAATATTTTAGAATAAACTCCCAGTTCAAGATGTTCCCCTCCTCTTTCAAAATTTATAGTGCTTATCATAGTTCTTTTATCCTACTATGTCAATAGGAATTGTAGTATTAATTGTATTAAATAAAAAACAATATCGGAATTATATTGTAAAATGGGGATATATGGATTTCATCTTCTATGATTATTATATGAAAAGAAAAGAATTGATTACCTGAAAATAAAAAGATGGGCAGCAATATCGTCATCCGATATTGCTGCCCGGTGCTTATTTCATCTCCTGAATCACACACCCGTGTTCTTTCGATTTTTCATTATAGTTAATTCCTACCAACAGAACGTCTCCCTGATAACCTTTGAGTACACTTGTATACTTTTTATCCAATATCTGATTAAGTGCTTTCTGTTCGGACTGATTCCATTTTAGTTCAACAATGAGTGCTGGTTTCTGGCTTCCTGCTTTCGGAAAGAAAAGAATATCTGCCACACCTTTTCCCGCCGGAATTTCTTCCATCTTAGAATAATAATCCATGCTGCTTAGATAAGCCATCTTAATCACACTGCGTAAAGCCTGCTCATTATTATAAAACACCGATGCAGTATCCTCATTATGAATCTCGTTCACAATCTCAGCTACTTTTCTTCCATCTTTTTCCCAAGTTGCCTGCAATATTGAATCTGAACGCAGTACCGCCTTCATCAGTTCAGTACGATTTCCATTTTTTATTGCCCGGATAAACTCTTCCCTGATTTCCACATTCGGTATAGAAACACATCGTGTGTCCTCATCATAAGCAAGATATCCGAGATGGATCAATAAAGTAAGCACATCATCCCTGCTTTTCATAGAAGTCATATCATTCTGAAAAGATCCCGTATCCACTTCACATTTTTCGCCGCCAAGCATATCAACCACAGTATCTTTCAAGCCATCAAAATTCATGTCAATATAATTGCGAAGTGCCTCATATGTTTCCGTCTTAGTCCAATAGCTGCTATATTTATCTCTCAAAATTGATTCCATCACCGATTTCGGATTATAAACGTGAACACCTCCAACGGTATAACCATCATACCATTCCTGCATAATGGTATAATCTTTGTCATATTTTTGACATAAACTTTTTACTTCCTCCGTTGTAAAACCGATATATTCCTGCAATGGTCTAGGCTCAACCATGGAATACTCATAAAAATCACTGACCGCAGATTCATGTCCGTATTTTTTTATTGGAAGAATACCCGTCATGTAAACGCCAGCAAAAAGTTGATCTGTCAGACTGCTCTTGAAAAGGGAACGGAGCAGTAAAATGTAATTATCCAGAATTTCATCTGCCCCTTTACACTCACGGAACATGGCATCCCACTCATCAATAATCAATATTAATTTGCGTCCCGTAATCTGGTTCATTTTACACAGAGAATCTACCAATCTGTGCTCCACTGCTATTTCCGGATAAGACTGTGCAAGATCATCTATAATCTCCTGCTCTATCTGGGCTACCAACATATCACTCTGCTTTAAAGTTGACAAAAACAGCGTGATATCGAGATAAATCACATCATATTGATTCAGATTCTGTTCAAATGACGCTGCTTCTGCAATCTTCAAATCTGCAAAAAGGTCTCTGGAATCACATCCACGGCTATAATAAGCACACAGCATTTTGGTGGCAAATGACTTTCCAAACCGTCTTGGTCTGCTGACACAGATTAATTTTTGCGGTGTATTCAGACAACGATTCATAAAATCAATCAAACCAGATTTATCAACGTATTCACTATTTCTGATAGAACGAAACCCGGCATTTCCAATATTTAAATATTTTCCAATCAATTTTTGTTTCTTTTGAACAGAAGTCATATTCTCCATATCATTTTCCTTTCTAAAATCTAGTCCACCGTAGACTACTTTTCCATCTTCAACTTCGGAAACGGAATGATATCCGGCTGATTTTCCCTATGCTCTCCGATAAATTTTTCCATCCAGACCATGTCATACCAGCGGTGGAACTTATAACCGCACTGATGGAAAGTTCCAACCATCGTATAACCCAGTTTTTCATGAAACAGCACGCTGTCCTTCGTCAGATATTCATCTTCCGCCTGTGGATAAGCAATGCAGGCATTGACATTTAAAATACCCTGCTGCTTCAAAATATTTTCCAGCTCTTCATAAAGCCTTCTTCCGATTCCGCTGCGTTTCTGCTCCATATCCACATAAATGGATGTCTCCACTGACCAGTCATATGCCGCTCTCTCTTTGAATGGACTGACATAGACATAGCCTGCGATTTTTCCATCCTTTTCCGCTATCAGGTATGGAAAACGCTCCAATGTATGTCTGATCCTGCCACGGAACTCCTCTATGGACGGCACAACATATTCAAACGTGATCGCTGTCTGCTCAATATATTTTGCGTAGATTGCAAGAATCTCCTCTGCATCTGCCTCTGTTGCAACTCGAATCATTGTCATAGTTTCCCTGCCTCTTTTCCATTCAGTATTCCATCTGCAAAACTATATCTTTGATGTTTTCTTCTGCTCACGCAATCACATTTCAAACGCCTGCTTAATGCTGTCGTAATGTAAGAAAATCCCCTGCTCTGCAAACTCCCTGATCTGGTCTGGCGTTGCAAACATGTAGCCATCTGTTTCCTCTGTCTGAAGATGCAGGTCTTTGTCGTCAATATCCATGACAAAACGGTAAACGTCCACAAAATAATTGTCACCCTCACCCGGATTTTCTCTCTTATAGGTAAATAAATAGCCGCCCTCGGCATTTCCTGCATCCAGTCCTGTCTCCTCTTTCACTTCGCGAAGGACTGCCTCGTAAGACTCCTCGCCAGCCTGTGCTGCACCGCCGGATACTTCCCACCAGCCCGGTGCCCATGCCTTTGTCATGACGCGCTTTGTGATAAGAAACGTTTGATCAGGTCTTGCCACAACACCAAGCACCGTCAGATGATATTCGCCATCCTTTAAACACCAGTCGTTGCGCTTCATTGTGCGTCCTGTCGGCTTTTTATCTGCATCATAAATATCCCATAATTCCATCGTTTTCTCTCCTGTTTATACGTGCTATTTATCCCATCTTATCATTTCACTATAGGCAATGCAAACCTCATTTTCATCATTCCGGTTGACATTATTTAATCTTTTATACCAATTTTTGCTTACTTTTTATCATTTACTAATTTGTTTATAATTGCTATAATACACGTTAGCCGTGATTTTAACCAAAATCAGCTATCAAAATTTATTACTTTTTACCATAAAAATTCGAGGTTTTACAGATGAGTGAAACAAAAAAAATGACCAATGAGCGTCCTGTATACGCTTTTAACCGAAAAATTTTCTGTGAGGGAATGCGTGACGGTATTCCGATTGCTTTAGGCTATCTTGCGGTATCGTTTTCGCTTGGAATTGCCGCAAGAAATGCCGGTTTAACCGCCTTTCAGGGATTTCTTGCAAGTTTACTGAACAATGCTTCTGCCGGTGAGTACGCCGCATTTACGTTGATCGCTGCAAATGCAACCTATCTGGAAGTTGCGATCATCACACTGATCTCCAATGCGCGCTATCTGCTAATGAGCTGTGCGCTCACCCAGCGTTTTGCACCCGGAACACCTTTTTTTCACCGGCTGATCATCGCCTATGATGTGACGGATGAGCTGTTTGGGATTACCATTGCGCGCCCCGGCTATCTGAATCCTTTCTATACATATGGAGCGATCGTGCTGGCTGCGCCCGCCTGGTCGGTCGGTACCGCACTCGGAATCATGGCTGGCAATGTATTGCCGCTTCGGGTGGTGAGCGCCCTGAGTGTCGCACTTTACGGAATGTTCCTTGCGATCATTATACCTCCTGCAAGAAAAGATAAAGTGGTCGCTGCGCTTGTCGCCATCAGCTTTGCGCTTAGCTTTGCCGGTTCTTATCTCCCGGTTGTTTCTTCCATGTCAAGCGGCACAAGAACGATTATTTTAACCGTTGTGATTTCTTCCGCTGCTGCAATTTTGTTTCCAAGGAAAACGGAAGCATAATGAATACGCTTCCGTAAGTGAGGTTTTCTATGACACATAATAATTTTATTTATATCGCCGTGATGGCTCTTGTATCTTATGCCATCCGTGTTTTACCTTTGACGCTGATCCGCAAACCGATCAAAAACCAGTTTATCCAGTCCTTTTTATATTACGTTCCATATGTGACGCTGGCTGTCATGACATTTCCTGCGATTGTCGAAGCAACACAGAGCCCTGTAGCCGGCGCCGTTGCACTCGTCGTCGGTATCCTAGCAGCATGGTTTGGTGCAAGTCTGTTTCAGGTGTCTGTGGCATGCTGTGCGGTTGTGTTTGTGATTGAGTTGTTTTTGTAGAGTTTCTTTATTGTGCACCTCCACACTGCACGTATTATCATTTTAATTTGTTATGTGCAAGATTATCTTGCACATTTTATTCATTTTTATGATATTGTGCAAATTGATTCTGCGCATTTTGCTGTCACTTTATCCATTTTCCTATAACAGAAAAAATCCCCGGCGGGCTGTTTCTGATATGCTCATACTCAAGTCCGTCAGGGATTGATTCATTTCTGACAAAATTTGTGCTTATTTACTTTCCATCCATTATCATTATAATAGAAATTTTATTTCCTGATCTGATTCAGTCTGTCATTTATTGCAAGCAATTGTTCTTTACTCACTTCGTTTGTTTTCTCTGCTTCTCCGGGCTGGCTTGTCATCTGACTGGTAAGTCCCATCATATTGATCATTCGGAGTACTGTGAATCCACTCAGCATCTTCATCATGCCACTGTTCATTCCACCGCCTTGTGCCTTTGCCTGTCCAAAGCTCTGAAACAATTCCTGCATGACTTTATTTCCATCCTCATTCGACATAATATCGCCCACCGTATCATTTAACGAGAAGAAACCATCCGGTGCCGTGATATCAAACCAATTTAAAACAGCACCTTTTTCTGTCAGACGGTACGCTTCATTAAACTTCTCAACTTTTTTGATAAAGCTTTCATCCCGGCATTCGCCTGCCACTGCTAGAAGCTTTGTCTCACCATGATTCGGTACTTCAAAGTAAAAGAAATGATCAGAAGCTTCTTTTTTGCCAAGACTCTCCCCATTTGCAAAAAGTTCCACTGTCTTCTGGTTCGAATATACGGTGACTTTTGTCACATTCTCAACACGGTCAACGTAACGTTTTCCACAAATATGAACGAATGGTTCGTCCGACAGCCATGCTTTATATGCATAAAAGGCATCTTTCTTATATTTGCGGTCAAATGTCACCAGCCCTTTATGGTTCATGCCATTTTCACCGCCTTCGTTTCTGGCATCTGCTGCGAAATCAAACATATTCCATACGTGCGTTGCCCAGATATATGGTCTTGTATACAATTGTTTGATCAATTCCTCATGATAATGTGCCTGATATTCCTCTGTATAATCTCCCTGCTTCGGATCTGAGGTATGCCAATTCAGTGCTTCACATCCATATTCACTCATGCCGATCGGGATCTTTGGAAACTCTTTGTGGAATTCATCCATCCACGGACCATTCATCGAAGTGTCTCCACCATACCATCCAAAATAATGATTATAAGAAACTACATCCGGGATCTGAATATACGGATTATGCATGTCACACATCGATACTACCGCCATAGTTGTCAGCCTTGTAGGATCCATCTCATGTGCAAGGTCATTTAATATGTGATGGTTTTCCATAAGGTCTTCGTCTGCTTCACCTGACATCGTAATTTCATTGGATAATCCCCATACGACAATACTTGGATGGTTGTAATTCTGAACAATCAGCTCCTTCATCTGACTGATCGTATTTTCACGTCCGTTTTTCATGTGCTGGGAAATATACGGAATTTCTGCCCATAATACAAGCCCCTTTTCATCACACAGATCATAGAAATATTGTGCATGCTGATAATGTGCCAGCCGGATCGTTGTAGCACCCATTTCACAGATTAAATCAATATCTTCTCTGTGATGTTCCGGAAGAAGCGCATTTCCATTTCCTGCCCGGTCCTGATGTCTGGACACACCACGCAGTGGATAGCTATTCCCATTTAAGAAAAATCCCTTATCAGGATCAATTGTGAAGGTACGGCATCCAAATCGTGTACTGACACTATCTATGCATACGCCGTCTTCCATTAAGCGTACAGTCGCTGTATACAAATATGGATCTTTGCGTCCATTCCAAAGATGTACATCTGTTATTTCCAGATTGACCTGTTTATCCGAAATCCCTGTTTTGGTTTCTGCTGCAAGAACACCTTCAGCATCTGTAATCTGATATACCAGCTGCTGACCTGCTTTTTCCCCGCTTAAAAATACTTCCACGGCAATTTTTGCATTTTTGTCTGCTACCTCTGGTGTCACTTTCAATCCATTTCCACCATAATAGTCCAGATCAAAATGAGACTTATTTACAGCAATGATATTTACATCCCTGTACATTCCACCATAAAAAGTAAAATCCGCTTTCTGTGGGTATACCCTGTCATTTGCACTATTGTCCACGGCAACCACGATCAGATTCTTTCCATCTGTAAGTGCGTCCGTCATATTCACCCGCCAGGTTGAGTATCCACCATCGTGATGATCAAGGTGATTTCCATTCACATAAACATCAGCAGATGCATTCACTCCCAGAAATTCCAGATAATACTGTTCTCCCTCCGGAAGTTCCTCTTTCTGGACTTCTTTCGCATAAAAACAGGTTCCACGGTAGTAATCGTTTCCACCATCCTGTCCGTCAATCGCATTCCAGGTATGAGGCAGATTCACCCAATACCAATTTTGTGGCATAGCAACCGGAGGCTTTATCGCTTCCTTGCTAAATGCCCATTTTTCGTTTAAGTTAAAAATTTCTCTCATTTATTCCTCTTTCTCAGGCTCATTCATTCTTTTCTTCATAATTCATTTTCTTTAAAAATGTCATTGGCGACATATGATAATATTTTTTAAAAGCACGGTAAAAGTTACTGTACTGTCCAAAACCACATAATGAAAAAATATCCGTTGGTTTTTCCCCACTGATCAATAATTGCCTTGCCATGATCATCCGCTTTTCCAGAACATACTGATATATGCTCTTTCCTGTTGCATTTTCAAAACTTCTGGACAAATAAAACTTGCTGATATAAAAACGGTTACACAAAAAATCCAGTGTCAGATTCTCTGTATAATGTAAATTGATATACCGGATCACCTGCTGGATATTCGCATTTCCTGCCATTGTATTCAGATTTAAATGTCTCTCCAGTAAGATAAGCAGATGTTCTATCAGCGAATCACACATAATGTCATGGCCAAATTCTTTCTCATGCATTTCATAGCGTAATTCCAAAAGCATATTTATGATTTTTTTCCGCATTGCCGGATCTTCCCGGAGCAGATATCCTTTCTTCTCTGCCGAAACAAAACACTGGTTCAGATTAGTTTTCCTGCTTGAAATGCGGTTCAGATACCATGGATTCAGCCAAAGGATCACTCTGTCTGCTTCCCTCTCTGAAATCATTTCCTGATGTTCTGTCATAGGAGGAAGCAGCACAATATCTTCTTTCTCTAATTCAATTTTTTTGCCATCGACTGTAAACGTTATGTTTCCGTCTAATGCACAGTAGATTTCAAAAAAATCATGCAGTTCCACTCCTGCATTTTGTATCGCTGTGGTACAAAAACGATGCACTTCCATGCTGGAACTGGTCATGGATTGATACCCTAAGTATTCATCATATAGTTCATTATTTTTCATCTCTGTATATTATTATAACGCCTTCTTTTCTGTTTAACGTAATCTCAATGACACCTTTTTCGCGTTCTATAAATTCTGCCTTTTTACCATCTATTTCAACATCATAGTGATATAGCGAATTCATGACAATCAGAAGCACGCCTGTATGTGTTCCTGTGGTACTGTATACAATTTCTGCATGATCCACATCCTCAGAAATTTCTTTCTTTTCAATCCAGGTATCATATCCGGTTGTTAAAGTTCCTCTCTTGTAGTACGCATTATACCATATAGAAATTGGAGTAGAAAGTCCGCTAAACTGGTGAAACCAGCCGCCACGTTCCGTTTCAATCTGTATCATTTCAAATGTATTATAACTGAATTCAATCTCCTGCTTCCAGGAATTCAGTCCTCTGTGTGCAATATCAAATGCAAATTGTCCCTCACCTATATCAAGCATTGCTTTCCATAAGAAATACTGATACGGACACCAGACACTTCCGTTCCAATAGCCGTTATCGTAATAATAGCTGGCAGACATATCAACCGTAGAAATTCCAACCGGGGACCACAGTTCCTCTGCAGATTTCAGGTGCTTTAACAACTGTTTTTCCTGCTCTTTTGAGCAAATTCCTGCGATCAACGGCGTAACACCATCTACTCCCTTGTTATAATTTTCTCCTGCCTCAGTCCGCAAAATATGGACTCCCTCCTGCCCCTGCACAGCATAGCCAAAATATCCGCTCTCTTCATCCCATGCATATGCCAGCAATGCGTTCTTTACACGTTCCATATCCCGCTCAAATTCCGGCAGATTCTCCTCATATCCAAATGCCATTGAAATCTGTTTCATAAATTTTGCAATACGGATAAAATGTACATTACTGCAGACCGGTGATACTACCTGTTCCATATTCTTTCGATGTAACTCCACCTGCGGCGGATAATCGTCCATTCCACTTGCATTGTAAAAATAGTCATATACCGTCAGAAGACCATTTCCAAGTCTTGACATTGTGGATCCTTCCGTCCTGCCAGCCATATAACGATAGTAACGTAAAAACATCGGATAGTATTTCTTCAAATTTTCCCGTTCTTTTGCATCCGCCCGATTTAATATCTCGTAATACAAATAAAACTGTGTTGGGACAAGTGAACCATGTGCCACAAATGCGAAATCTGTATTATCTGGTTCGGATAAGTAAGTGTCCATTACATATTCTGCAAGTTTTGAGGAATAATCTAACATTCCAAGTCCAATAAATCCGGAATCCCACGTATACAGACTGTCCCATCTTTTTCCCGGTGTATAATGCGCAATGTATTCACCATGCCGCCTGATTGGATACACAATATTACTATATAATGCAGATTTCATCATCCGTCCTGTAAATTCAAATGGATTTCCCTCTTCATTGGCACAATTTTCTTTTTTTACAATGCTTCTGCATTGTTTCCAGAAAATTTCTAATTCAGCTTTTGAATAATTACGTTCTTTTGTACTGATGTATGCATATTCCGTTCTGACACTTTTTCCGGGAACAAATAACGCTTCTGCAACATTAATATGATAAAAGCCTTCATCCGAATGTTTATCCTGAAATGCACCCGAAAAACTTCTCGTCAGATTATCATAAGTAGCATCTGAATTTGCAAGGCGTGATACTAATGCATCCTCAATACAGCCCGAATACAATTTTCTGCTTCTGACACGCTTGCTTAAAATGCTAAGATATATTGGATTTTCCTTATAGTTGTACTGATATTTTATATGATCATTCTCGTACTCAACTTTTGGGATTACATTACGAGCCTCTTCTGTTATTCCGACTTCCTTTTTGTCTGATTTTTCACAAACACATAAAAAATCAAGCATTATTCCATTACTCTGTTCGCTGAAAGCTTCCATTTTAAAGATGAACTCTTTATCTGAAATTTTTCCGATTGGAACATAGCAGATTCCACTCTCTTTTGTTGCCGCAAAATGGATTGTTCCAACATTGCTTTGAAAAATTACATCTCCCTCATCCTGCAATGTACGATATCTTATCGCTAACACTGCGTCCTGATACGATTCCTTTAATTTTACCTGATAAGAAACTTTGTCGCCCTGATTGCCGCCAAACGCTTTCAATCCAAGATAACGCATAAAGAGTGCATAGTAGGACATTCCCAATCCATTGTCATCCGTAAATCCATCGACCGGGATCTCTCCCTTTTTCATGGCATCCAGATTCAGGTGTTCCCATGGAACTGCTTTTCCAAACTCCAAATTTTCATAATCGACAGCATTCCACGCATCACTTTTTTCCGGTACTTTTTTCGTGTATACTCTGCTTTTCGGATATTCCTCTGCGGCAAAATAATTGATAAGGCAATTCTGGTTTTTATCCGTATTATTATGGAAGGAAACCCGGATTCCCCAGGTTTCCTCCTCAATCTCAAAGAAATCTACGTCTGCATATAACTGATCTTTCCAAAGAAGCTCATAGCGGTATCTATAATATTTTCCATTACTATCACAATCCCACGGATGATACTCAGATGGGATTGTAACGTTTGGAGCCGGTACATTGCTGTTCGCATAGGTCGGATGGATCACCAAATCAAATCTTGCTCCTGGAACAGCACTCTCCTTCATAATTCTTGAAATACCCATATACTTTTTCGAATATGGTCCCCACAATGGGATTATATTTTTATTTTCGTCTCTCACAATTATGCTTTTACAGCATTTTTCTGCTGTGTTTCAGCAATGCTGTCCTCAATCTCCTTCATTTTTTCACCAGTCAATGGATAGAACTTCATTGCAATAATAGAAGCAATCCATCCCAAAATCGGCATGCCACAGAATAATAAAATTGTGATCATCAGAATTTCAGGTGTGCTTGCATCTCCCACCTGTGGCACTGAATTTTTATATCCTATGACAGCTACAAATGCTCCAACAACTGTAGTTGCAAATGATGAAATAAGTTTATCAATAAAGGAGTATACGGTTGCAATTAGTCCCGGCACATAATGTCCACTTCTATACACTTCATAATCGGTGCAGTCTGCCATCATTGGAATCATCATATTACTTCCGATATTACGAATTCCATTCAATGCAATAATAAGAACTACAAATGCAATATTCATAAATCCAAAGGACTTCAGATCAATCTTGGTTGGATCACCAAAAATCAGAAGCAGTGTAATTGCGAGCTGAACAGCAATACATCCATATACAGTCGCTACATACGTCTTTTTCTGTCCGGAATGTCTTGCTCCCATAATACCTATTACAAGTAAAATAATGTTTGGAATCATTGTGATAGCAGACAATCTTCCCATTACTGCATAGTCACCAATAATAATTCCATAAAGCATAACACCTACGATAGAATTTCCTGCAATACTTGTTGCGAGTTTATCTGTAGACTCGGAAATAACTAACATCTGAAGTGCTCTGTTGTGTTTTAATACTTCCCAATAAGTTTTGAAGCTGACTTTTTCTTCTTTATTTTTTACCATGCTGTTGTAGTATTCCGGTTTATCTTTTGGAGCAATGGCAATCAGTGAGCAGATCATTAATACAAAAGCAATTGCAATTACCCAGACAATGATCTCACTGAAGAATTCAAGTGTCATTCCGCCATATTTCGGAACAAGGTAATTGGAAACAAGCATTGTAATTCCGGTCTGTAAGAACAGCATAAAAAAGCCTGTAAAGAAACCGTAAATCGGTCTCTGTTTTGGATCGTTTGTAAGTAAAGTCTGTGCAGAAGTTGTGACTGTTCCCTGAACGGTATAACCAATAATGTAAAGTGCATACACAACAATAAAATATGGGATCCGGAGTGTTTCCGGAACTAAATGTGTAGTCTTATATAATAAGATCATGCTTAATGCAAGAAGCGCATTACCGACAACAAGGAACGGGCGGAATTTTCCAAAACGTCCATTGGAATGATCGATCAGCCATCCAATGATCGGATCTGTAAATCCATCAAAAATTCGCATAGAAGTTGCCAGTGTAGATACAAATACTACAGACATTCCTAAAATTCCATTTGCATAGTAAGATACATACATCATTAAAAACAGATACATATTTGTTGACATCATATTTAATGCAAACAATGCGATCTGCCATGTTTTCGCACGGTTATATTTCGTTGCTTCGTTCATTGTAATTCCTCCTAAAAACATTGTTTAACATTTTCAAATCATGATTTTAAGTGGATTTTAGCATTGAACTTTTTCAGTGTACATTGTATATATTTTCTATAACATTGCGATTATTGCCTTGGCTCTCCAAGGATTTACTCCACCTGCACCTGACACATTCTCATTGTAGCCAGTGCTGCTTCATGGCTTTCCGGTGTGACACCTGCGCAGCAGGAAGCAATGACTTTGACCGGGATCTCCGGCAGATATGCCTTAATTAAAATTGCATTGGAGACAACACAGATGTCGGTACAAAGTCCGACCAATGTAACGGTGATATCTTCTTTCTCTGCGATTTTTGTAATCTCTTCCGCAAGAATTTTTGAACCGAACGTCGGCTTGTCGATCACTACTGCGTCTTTTAATGCAGTTTTCACTTTCTCATTGATCTGCCAGCCGTCTGTTCCCTTCACGCAGTGCACAACCGGAAGATTTTTTCCTTCCTGAGTCTCTAAATAATTTTCCGGGTGTGTATCCCTTGTTGCAAAAATGTCTTTGGTGTCATACTTTGCAATCTCTGCGATTACGTTATCCACGATAGCCACTGCCTCTTTTGTTCCGAGTGAGCCATCGATAAAATCATTCTGCATATCTACCACTACTAATAAATTTCTCATTATGTAAACCTCCAATTTTCTTTTTTAATTATAAAATATCCAAAATATTTTTTACTCCATGACACTAATTGTATCAAATATCCTTTTTCTTATAATTTCACTTCTTCCTAATCTTTCAATGAAAAATACAAGTTCTTATACCCCAGCTGCTGGCACAGTTTTGTCAGATACGGCTGGTCGATCCTTGCCTGCTCCAAAACATCCTTCTGTGCAAACACTTCCTCTTTTGTGCCATCTGCGAGCACTTTTCCGTGCGCCATAACGATCACACGCTCGAAACTCTCTGCCACAAAATCCATATCGTGTAAAATCGCAATCACCGTTTTTCCCTGACTGCTCAGATCCCGGATCATTTTCTGAATGATCTTTCTGCCCTTCCAGTCCTGCGCGATCGTCGGTTCATCCAGAATGAGCACTTTTGTATCCATCGCAAGAACGGAAGCGATCGCAACCAGTTTGCGCTCTGACAATTCCAGATCATAAGGATTTTCGTCTGCAAGCTGTTCCAGTCCGACCAGCTTTAATGCTGCAACAGCTTTTTCCTTTGCCTGCTCTTTTGTCATTCCAATATTCTGCGGTCCGAACATGACTTCATCGATCACATGATATTTGAAAATCTGGTCGTCCGGATTCTGGAATACATAACCGATCTCCCCTGCCAACATTGCAACGGTCTTTTCTGCCATGTCGCTACCACCGTAGCAGATGCTGCCGCCCACCGGCTTTAACAGACCTTTTAACAGCTTTACAAGAGTCGTTTTTCCTGCGCCGTTCTGACCGATGATCGCAGTTGGTCTGTGGTCAATTGTAAGGTTTATGTCCTGCAGAACCGGAACATTTTCGAGATATTGAAATTCCAGATGTTCGATGTCAAAAACATTTTTCTTACAACTTATAGTCAGTTTCATGCTTTCATCTGTAGTTACAGAATCTTCCATCTGCCCGTTCTTATTTTTCATATCTTTATTATTGTCTAATAATATTTTTTCCGGACAGAACGCTTCCTCCCCCGGAAACAAATCTTTTAACGCCAACGCATCCTTAAGCGAAGCCGGATAACATCCGTTCTCTTTCTTCACGCCAAAAGCCTGACAGATTCTTGTATAGGCAGGTGGATTCACCCCATAGCTCTGCAGATCCGCTCTGGAGAAAATCTGTTCCGGCGTATCGAATGCGATCTGCTTTCCCTGATGCAGCAGCAAAATTTTATCACAGTATTCTGCCAGCTTTTCCAGCTTCTGTTCCACCATAATGATGGTGATCCCTGATTTGGCGAGCTTATCAACTGCCGCAAAAACTTCCTCGCTTCCCGCCGGATCAAGCTGTGAAGTAGGCTCGTCTAACACGATCACTTCCGGCTTCATCGCAAGGATACCTGCCAGCGCCACCCTCTGCATCTGACCACCGGACAGATCAAACGGATTTCTGTCCCTGTAAGCTGCAATATCCAGCAGTTCCATCACTTCATCCACACGGCTTATCATCTCTTCTTTTGGCACGCCGAAGTTCTGCAGACCAAATGCAATTTCCTCAAAAACAGTTTCCTTTGCACCGGAGAGCTGGTTAAACGGATTTTGGAATACAAGTCCTACCTTCTGACACAGCTTCGATACAGTCGTTTTTGCCACCTCAGTGTCCTCGATCAGAACTTTTCCTCCATAAGCTCCTTTGAAAAATCCCGGAATAAGACCGTTGAATGCCTGACAGAGCGTACTTTTTCCGGCTCCGTTCTCTCCAACGATCCCGATAAAAGAACCTTTTTCTATTTCAAAATCCAACCCATCCAACGCAAGCTTTGTTGTGTTGGGATAGCGGTATTTTAAATTTTCAACCTTTATATATGCCATAATTCTTCCTTTTTCCATATATCATTTTTCCCAGCTTTAACAATACACATTTTCAGTTTTGCAGCATGACGATTTACAGCACAATCCTCACCACGATAGCCCCTGCAATCACCACAGCCATCACCAGACATAACATGCGGTCGGAAGTTTTCATTTTTCCTTCCCTGAGATAGGTCTTTTTCTGCCCAGCCTCAAAGCCCCGGATTTCCAGTGCGATCGCACGCTCTCTTGTGTTGATGAGCGAGCTCATGACAACCGGCGAAATTAACGGTAGAAAAGATTTTGCCCTGGTGATCAGATTTCCCTCCGTCTCAAGCCCACGGCTCCGCTGTGCATCCATGATCGTGTTCATCGTGCCGCTCATCTGCGGTACGATCTGAAAAACAGAACTGATGACATATCCGATCTTCGGCGAAAATCCTGCCTGCTCCAGATCCTCTACCAGCTCTGCCGGCTTAGTTGTGAGTACAAACACCGCAAATGCCAGCAGCATATTCAAGACGTTACAGCTGATGCGAAGCGCATACATCATTCCTTCCCGATAGAACTTTAACGGTCCTAACTGAAACATTAAGTTTGCATTTTCATGATTAAATAAACCATGGATCAAAAATATGGTGATCAGAATTGTAAATGAAAAAGCAATCAGTGGAAAAACCTTTTTCATGATTTTTCCACTGATAAGCATTACAAGACTGATTCCAATGAATATAGCGAATGCCCATAACTTCCCTGCGATCAGCGATGCAGCGACCGCTGTCAGGATATAACACAGTTTCGTAAACGGATGCATTCTGGTCAAATAGGTATCTTTATCCACATAAAGGCTGATACTTTTCATCTAAATCACTCCATCAGAATATGTTTTCACTTCTTAGTCTAAGCTCTCCACACTGTCGTTCACATCATAAAGAGCAGTAAGTTTTTTCGGAAGTCCTTTTAAAATCGCAAACACGATCAATACCGTAATGATCTTATCCGGAACATCCACAACGACTTCATCTAAGAAAGAACCTAATACAACCGGGAGATTTGCTGCCTGTGTTGCTGCGAATACTGCATCGCCCCAGACATTTCCTGTTGTACCGCCCCAGAAAATAACGTTTAACGGAGTGGAAATCAATACTGCTGCAAGACCGCCGGCTAAAGAAGTCAGTAACGCACCGTTTACTTTTTCCATTTTGCCGAGACGTGCCATAATACCAACGACAAGACCGATGCCAAGACTTGTGAGGGCATACACTAATGTAATGGAATCACCGGTTGTAAAACCATAGATCAGGTTGTTGGCTGCTCCACAGATCGCACCAATGATCGGTCCGCCGAGTGCGCCACCGATACAGGTTCCGATGGAATCTAACCATAACGGCAGTTTTAATACGGAAGCAAATAATTTTCCGAGGTAATTGATACCGATACATGCCGGGATCAATACCAGACTTGCTGTGTTTAATTTTGTTTTAAAAATGTTCTTCATAACGTTGTCCTCCTCATTTTCCGGAGCACCTGTACAGTGCCTCCAATGCTACATGAATCTCATTTTTTTCTCCCTGTATGGTTGCATTCACTCCATCCGTATAGTTGTTAATGTTATCTTCAAGGTTATCCTCGTATTCCACCACCGTATTTAAGATAGAGGCTGTCTTCACACCCCGGAGTTTTCCGATTACAAACAGCGCCGCTGTCTCCATATCACAGCCAAGCACGCCTCTGCCGGACCACAGTGCGTCGATTTCATCCTCTCTGTCCGTGTAAAAACTGTCATGACTCCGTGCCATTCCGACATGCGCCGGAATCTGCTCCTCCTCTGCCACCTCTACACAGGCATTCATCAGTTCAAAATCCGGGATTGCCGGATAAATGGAATCTATGTACGTTCTGGAAGTTCCTTCATCTCTCACCGCACCCTGCACTAAGATCAGATCCCCTAATCTGATCTCTTTTTGCAATGCACCGCAGCTTCCGATACGGATTGCGTGCGTCACGCCGATACGCGCGAGCTCTTCCACCGCAATTCCGGTCGAAGGACCGCCGATCCCCGTAGAAACTGCAAGCACGCGGATTCCCCTGTAAGTTCCTGCAATGCTTTTATATTCCCTGTTAAATTCTAACTCCTCCACGTCCTCTAACTGTTCAGCGATCCGCTCCACCCTTGCCGGGTCTCCAGGAAGGATCGCATACGGAATGCCGAGGTCATCGCGCAGTTTTAAGTGAGGCATTACTTCCATTCCATCATCCACTCTTTTCTCAGATTTTTCTGCCTTATCACGACAAAATTTCTCATTACCATGGTTTTAAGATTCTTGTTTAAAGTATCACTTTACAACTGTCTTGTCAACTGTAAAGTCATGTATGCACTGACACAGTTACAGATAACTTTCCTTCCGGTTGACAGCTTTTCTCAAATAATTTCCAAGATTTGTCATGCACATGAGCGTGGCTGTAAGGAAAATACCCGGTATGAGGATGATCCACCATGACTTTGTCATCAGTGCTTTGTCTGCATTTGAAAGCATGCTTCCCCACGAAATCTGCTCTAACGGCAACCCGATTCCCATGAAGCTTAAGGTTGACTCTGCAATGATCGCGCTTCTGATATTCATGACAACCATAAACATGATCGATGAAGCAAAATTGGGAGTCAGGTGTTTCCACAAGACATGCCGGAAGCTTCCCCCCATACATCTTGCTGCAATGACATACCCGCTGTTTCGGATCTGTTTTACTTCAGTGCGCACCACTTTGGCAATACCTGGCCAGCTCGTGATCCCGATAATAAATGAAATACTGAAAATGCTGGCTTTTCCTAAGACTGCCTGCAATAAAATGACCAGCAGCAGATTCGGGATGCTTAAGAAAATCTCTGTAAAACGCATGAGCAGTGAATCCACCCACTCCGGCGCACATCCGCTGACGGAACCAAAGACAATTGCAAGTACCGTAGAGATAAGCGTTGCAAGTACTCCGATCAATAGAGATATCCGTCCCCCATACCAGATCATGGAAAAAATATCTCTCCCCATCGTATCTGTCCCAAAGAGAAACTCTCCTCCCGGTGCCTCATTGTAATGTGCCAGATCCATATAACCGGGATCTTTTGTCATGATCAGATGACAGCACAGGCAGCCTGACAGGATGACCGCAAGCAGCAGCGCTGATATCAGCGGTTTTCCCTGATACCATTTTTTATGCCTGCTAACAGTCTGATCCTCTGTATTTCTAATTCCCACAATCTGAAAATCTGTATCCATCATCGGTTCCTTTCTGTCACTGACGTATTCTCGGATCAATCCTCTCATTGATCGTCTGGGCGATCATGTTGCAGACAACCACGACAATACCTGTAAGAATACATAAAACCATCAGTAAATTATAATCTTTATATCTGGCACTCTCATAAGCTAATGTTCCAAGCCCCGGATAAGAGAATACCGTCTCAACAATATAGGTTCCTCCTAAAATATGAGGCACCGAGATTGCCATAATACTCAGATAACTCGGAATAATATTGCGGAGACAATGGCGGAAAAGAATGCTGTTTTTTGTAAGTCCCTTCGATTTCGCCAGCAGCACATAATCTGCCCGCACTTCCTCTAAAATCGTATTGCGGATCATATAAGCGTAGTACCATAGGTGTCCCATCACTACAACTGTGACCGGCAATATGAGATGCTGTATCCTGTCCGCAATATCCTTCTCTTTTCCGATCGTATAGGCACCGGAGCTTGGCAATATATGAAGCTCAACTGCAAAGAAAAGGATCAGTACCAGCGAAAACCAGAACTCCGGTATACAGCTTGTGACCGTTCCGACCTGGCATATGATTTTATCCAGCCATTTTTCTTCGTGCCATGCACACAAAATTCCCAATAACAACGCCAGTGTAAAAATAAGCACAAAGCCTATCCCGCCCAGCAGCATTGTATTTCCGACTCTTCCGGAAATCACTTCCAGCACATCCATTTTGTATTTATAGGAGATGCCGAATTCTCCATGAAATGCATTCGAAAGCCATTTTACATACTGGACGGAAACAGACTCGTTCAGTCCCAGCTTCTCCATCGCCCAGTCATGTTCCTCGGGACTCATTTTTTCCACTCTTTCCCCATAGTAAGAGACAAGCGGATCTCCCGGTGCCAGTCTGGAGATATAAAATACGATCACTGACAACAAAAAAATGCTTGCCAGAAACAGCAATATTTTTTTTATTATATAGATACCAATCTCTTTTTTACTCATGTTCTTTCTCTCTTGCTCTTTGCCGCTCCCTGTGTGGATCCGGAATTGGGATGGACTCGATCAAAGCCTTCGTATATGGGTGCTTCGGATGTCTGAAAATATCTTCCACATTTCCTACTTCCACTAATTTACCATCATGCATCACGCCCACCCGGTCACACAAAAACCGTACCATGGAAAGATCGTGTGCAATAAACAGAAACGAAAACCCGTGTTCCTTCTGCAGATGCCGGAACAAATTCACGATCTGTGCCTGAATGGATACGTCTAAGGATGCGATCGGTTCATCTGCGACCAGCAGTTCCGGTTCCATCGCTACTGCACGCGCAATTGCAACACGCTGCCTTTGTCCGCCTGAGAGCTCCGAAGGATATTTTTCCAGATAGGAATTATCCAATCCAACATACGTCAGCTGAAATGCTGCCTCCGCTGAAAGTGTCCTTCTTTTCGGTGTGATGTGCTGTATCCGGAAGGGCTCTGACAAAATATCCTTCACTTTCATACGAGGATTCAAACTGGAAGTAGAGTCCTGAAAAATAATCTGCCGCTCACACTGAAGCATTTTTTTATTTTTCCGGAACTCCTTACTGCAGCAGGTATCAATTTCCTTATATAAAATCTCTCCGCTATCTGGTTTACATAAATTCATCACGCAGTTTGCCACAGTTGATTTTCCGGAACCGGATTCACCTACCAGTCCAAAAACTTCACCCTTATAAATCCGGAAACTCACATCATCTACAGCTTTGTGCACATTTCTTTTTCCAATGGAAAAGCTTTTCGTGAGATGATTTACAGCCACTAAAGTCTCCCTGTTTTCTGCATCATTCTGACATTCTTCCACCATAGAAGTCTTTTTACGCTCCGCTGTTTCTTCACATCCTTCTCTCTGATCTCCTTCTGCCAAAAAGGAACTGCATACGGGCGAAGGCGGTTTTATTTCAGGTGCTCTCTCATCCAGCAGCCAGGTTGCCGCATGGTGTGTGTCCGATATTCTAAACATTGGCGGTTCTTTTTCATAATCAATTGCAAGTGCATATTCATTTCTGCATGCAAACGCATCCCCCCTGGGAGGATCGATCAATACCGGCGGCATTCCCGGGATCGCATGCAGCATCTCTTTCCCTTTTGCATACGCCGGAAGTGCCTGCATAAGCCCCCATGTATATGGATGCCTTGCATCATAAAAAATGTCCTCTGTTGTTCCAAGTTCCACGATTTTCCCTGCATACATGACAGCCACCCGGTCCGCAACTCTTGCGACAACGCCCAGATCATGCGTCACAAAAATAGTTGAGGTATGCATTTTCTTCTGGATATCGCGGAACAGATCCAAAATCTGTGCCTGTATCGTCACATCTAACGCTGTTGTCGGCTCATCTGCGATCAGGATAGACGGATTTCCTGCCAGTGCGATTGCTAACACACTGCGCTGTCTCATGCCTCCCGAAAAATGATACGGGTATAAATTCCTCCGCTCGTCTGCCTGATCGATACCGACTAATCCCATCAGCTCTATGACACGCTTTTCTAATGCATCACGCTTTATATGAGGATTGTGTATTTTAATTGCTTCTTCTATCTGTCTGCCAATTGTCATCGTCGGATTTAATGCTGTCATCGGATCCTGAAATACCATGGAAAAAAGCGTTCCACGCAATTTCGCCATGTCACGCTCTTTGTACCCGGTAATATCGATTCCATTTGCCAGAATTTTTCCTGATTTTATTCTGGCATTCCCCGGAAGCATTTTCATCAGACTTTTACACAGGACGCTTTTCCCACAGCCGGACTCTCCCACAATCGCAAGAACCTCTCCCTCTTTCAGGGAGAGGCTTACATCTCTGACTGCCTGTACTTCACCGGCGTCCGTTTCAAAACTGACAGATAAATCTGAAGCTTCCAATATATATGTTCTGCTTTGTTCTTCCATAGTGAATTCCTTCTGCTGTCTCCGGCAGTTATTTCCTAGTTCCCGATCGTCCAGTCTGCAACATTCCAGAAAATTCCGACACCGTGATGTCCCATAACAGTGTCTGCTGAGATTCCCTGAATAGAAGAATTTGCCACATAATTTGCATCAATATAGCAGATAAAGGTAAATGCCGGATCTTTTGCCAGCTCTTCCTGAAACTTGTCATATGCCTCTGCACGCACCGCAGGATCTGCAGACTCTCTTGCCTCAATCAGATACTGGTCTACCAGTGCATTGGAATAAGAACTGTAGTTAGCGCCCTTGTCTGTACCAAATACTTTGTAAGTATGGTCATCTGCATCAAAAGGACTTCCCCAGCCGATCAGATACGCCATCTGTCCGCCCCAGTCAACCTCTGTCGGAACTTCTACCATACAGTCAATACCAACTTCTTTTAACTGCTGTGCTGCTGCCTGGGCGATATCGAGTCTTACCTGGTCACCTGCTCCGACGCTTATAACGAAACCGATCTTTTCGCCGTCTCTGTAGTAGAATCCGTCTTCACCCATCGTACATCCGACAGACTCCATGATTTCTTTTGATTTTTCCGGATCGTAATCATAATGTTCTACATTCTCATTGTTGTAAATATTACGCTGCAATGGTCCGTATGCGGTCATTCCCTGTCCAAGGAGAACCGCATCAATGATCGCCTGTCTGTCAATTGCATAATTGATGGCAGGGATAATGTCTTTATTGGCTGTCCAGTAATCATTATTAAAATTGTAAAGGATTCCACGGTAATCCGATGTCTTCATATCATAACATGTGTAACCATCCTGATCTGCAAAGGTCTTCGCATCCTTCGGTGTCAGTAATGCAAGATCCAGTTCTCCGGACTGCATCTGGATCGCTTTTGCATTATCATCCGGTACGATCTTAAAAATGATCTTGTCGATATTTGGTGTACCCTTGAAATAATCCTCGTTCTTTACCAATGTGATCGCCTGTCCCGCATCCCAGCTGTCTAATTTGTATGGGCCGGTACCTATCGGATGGCGGAAGAAATCCGACTCCTGCATATCCTCGCCCTCCAGTAAATGCTTTGGCAGAATTGCCATTGTCATATAGTCAAGGAACGCTACGTTCGGTGCTGAAAGCGTAAATGCGATCGTATGATCGTCGATCACGTCAATGGCTGTTACGTCTTCGTAGTTTGGTGCATTTTCGGAACCGTTATCAGGATCCATGATTGACTCGATCGTGAATTTTACATCATCTGCTGTAAACGATTCCCCATCATGCCACTTCACATTCTCCTCTAAATGAAATGTATAAGTTAAAGTATCTTCATCGTAGTCCCAGCTCTTTGCAAGCCCCGGAGCAACCTGATTCTCACCATCATGTGATGTCAGTCCGCTGAAAATCAGAATATTGATCTCACCATGCTCATCCATTGCCGGATTGATACGCGTGTAATCATTACTTCCATATACAAGTGTCGAAGCTCCGTCCGCTGCCTGTGCTTCGGTTCCAGCGGAATTTTCTGTTTTCTTTTCTTCTGCGCCGTTTCCACAGGCTGCCATGGAAAGCATCATTGCTGCTGCCATCAGCATGACCAAAATTCTCTTTTTCATTCCTAATCTCCATTTTCTTTTTGTAAGATCTGCCACCTGTCAGGGTGTTATCCATCTCCATGCCGACTATTTTACTTTAGGAATGTCCGGTCCTGCAAGCTCCCCAGGGGGATATATTTTGCAATTATTGGGTAAATTTTAGTCTAACGTTTGCGTACAGAATTGCCCTGATGCTATTTCATCTCTTTTATATATCTTAGTACATCATCTGCCGTCTCAGCGTAGTATTCTGCTCCGTGCTCTGCTAAGAACTCTTTGTCACGGAATCCCCAGAGAACCGAGATACAAGGCATGCCTGCATTTTTCGCTGTCTCGATATCAACGTCAGAATCACCAACGTAAACCGCTTCTTCTTTCGTTTTTCCTAATTCTTTCAATGCAATGCTCCTTTTCATTCAATACCATTTACTTGAATCGAACAAATCCCACACTTCTCCCCTGCTTCCACATCCCACAGCTTATCGCCGAACAGGATGCACTGTGCCGGGTCAAGATTAAACTCTCGAATCGCGTCCTCGATCATACCTGGTTCCGGCTTGCGGCAATGACACGGTCCTGTAATCTCCGGATGGTGTGGACAATAGTAAAACGCATCGGTATGCGCTCCATACTCCGCCAGTCTTTCATTCATATAGCGGTGAAGCGCTCGCATTTCTTTTTCACCATAATATCCGCGTGCAATACCAGCCTGATTGGTCACTACGATAACCTTATATCCCCAGTCATTCCATTTACGGATAAACTCAGGCATGCCGTCAATAAACTGCAAATCTTCCGGTCGATGCAGATAATGAATGTCTACGTTGATCGTACCATCTCTATCAAAGAAAGCTGCCTTATTGACTGAAGCACGTTCTTTCATCGTTTTCTGTGCTGCGGCGTAATCCTCCGGAATACCAATGTCGATGAAGTATCCTTCGCTTTTCACGGCAGCCATCTCTATTTCTGCTGTTTTAGCTTCCAGAATCTCATTCTCAAACGAAAACTTGTCCTTAGGATAATCTTCAAGAATCGTTCTATTTACCAGATAGATACCGCCGTTAATCAAGCCTTCATCGCACGGCTGTTTCTCTCGAAACGCCTGAATCCGACCGTCTTCAATCTGAACAGTTCCATAGCGCGAAAATTTCTTCATTCGCTTCACGGCTACAACGAGCGGTGCGCTTTCTCGCTGCATTGCATGTAGATCCACATCGAAAAAGGTATCTCCATTCACGACAAATACACGCTCTGCACTGCATGACTGCAGTGCTTTTTTTATTGCGCCGCCAGTAAACAATGGCGTATCCTCAGATGAATACACAATCTGCATTCCACGATAATGTGCGCCGAAGTAGTCTCGAATCACTTCCTGCTTATAGCCAACTGCGAGCACAACCCGCTCGATGCCCTTTGCCTGCAGATCATCCAGTATGAAACGCAGAAACGGCCTATTGCATACGGGTGCCATAGGTTTCGGCACATCTGATACAACATGCGCCAAGCGGGTTCCAAAACCGCCTGCTAATACAATTGCTTCCATGATCAGTCCTCACCAAAAAGTTCGTTTTCAACGCAGGC
>ERZ772865.1059-NODE-1059-length-29278-cov-11.822571_pt1 | contig 29278 bp, 30 predicted proteins | sample MGYA00512133_ERZ772865 | MGnify/ENA primary metagenome ERZ772865 (study PRJEB29015, sample SAMEA2737722) | human gut metagenome | biome: human gut; feature: human-associated habitat; material: faeces | place: China | collected 2012 ...
TTTATAAAGTTTTCTTCTTCAACATAATTTATATCTAAATATTCATCAAAATATTCTTTCTTATAGTTATTTTCTATAACTGCTGTTTCTAACGTCTTAGAATACTTTTTAGTTTCTTTTATCTTTTCATAATAATTATCTTCTTTAAATACATTAATTACATCTTTTTGATAACCATATCTTTTTGGTACTATTAAATAGATACCTATAGATAATATGATTAATAAGAATAAAACTAGTATTAATATTCTTTTTTTATTTATTTTTCTTTTTCTCTTTTTCATACTATCACCAACCATAATAATTATATATCAAAAGTAATTAAAAAGCAATTGGTAAAAAGTAATTTTACAGGGTAAAATATATATGATTTTACATATTTTACATTTACTAAAATAGCATAAAATGGTATAATTAAAGAGCAAAGAAGGTATAAAATGAAAAGAAGTGAAATTGATAGGAGTAAATTATCTCCGATGATGAAACATTATGTAGAATTAAAAGATAAATACGAGGATACAATAATATTATATAGACTTGGAGACTTTTATGAAATGTTTTTTGAAGATGCTGAAGAAGTAGCTCATGCTTTAGAGCTTACACTTACTGGTAAAAGTGCTGGACTTGATGAGAGAGTTCCAATGTGTGGGATACCGCATCATGCCGCTGAAGTATATATTGATAAACTAATTAAAAAAGGATATAAAGTAGCTATATGTGAACAATTAGAGGATCCAAAGACCGCTAAAGGAATAGTAAAAAGAGATATTGTTGAAGTAATATCTTCTGGTACAGTAATTAATACTAATTCTTTAAATGAAAAAGAAAATAACTATATAGGATGTTTATATGACTTTTCTTATGGTTTTGTTCTTACTTATTCAGATATTACTACAGGAGAAGTATATAGTGAGTTACTTACTAATAATACTGATGATGTAATATATAAAATATTATCTTTAGATATTAAAGAATTAATAGTAAATGAACTTATTAATAAAGTATTATTGTCTAAGATAAGAAGTTTAAAAATACCTGTTACTATACAAAATGAATTATTAAATGATAAATATCAAAATATTTATCAAAATATTAGTGATGCTAGAATTGTTAATTCAATTAAGTTATTATTATATTATTTAGATGTATTACAAAAAAGAAATCTATCACACTTCCAAGAAGTTGTTATTAAAGAAAAAGAACAATACTTAGAAATGGATATTCATACAAAGAGAAATCTAGAACTTACAGAATGTTTAAGAACTAAAGAGAGAACTTATTCATTACTTTGGCTATTAGATAATACAAAGACCGCGATGGGTAGTAGAAAACTTAAGTATTTTATTGAAAATCCATTATTAGATATTAATAAGATTAATAAAAGATATGATATAGTTAGTAAGTTACTTGAAGAATTTATTTTAGCAGAAGAACTTAGAAATGATTTATATGAAGTGTATGACCTAGAAAGATTATGTGGTAAATTATCTTTTGGTTCTGCAAATGGTAAAGACTTATTACAATTAAAAGCTTCTTTAAAAGTACTTCCTAGTATTAAGGAAAAACTAGAAAAGATAGGCTTTTATGAAAAGATTACTACAATGAGTGATCTATACGATTTATTAGAAAAGTCTATATATGAAGAACCTCCAAATACGATAAAAGAAGGATATTTAATTAAAGATGGATATTCTAGTGAACTTGATGAACTTAAAGATTTAAGTAGAGGTGGAAAAGACTTTATTAGTAGATTTGAAACTGAAGAGAGAGAAAGAACTGGTATTAAAGGATTAAAAGTTGGTTTCAATAAAGTGTTTGGTTATTATATAGAGATTAGTAAATCTTATTTAAATATGGTTACTGATGATATGGGTTATATTAGAAAGCAAACTTTGGCTAACTGTGAAAGATTTATTAATCCAATATTAAAAGAAAAAGAAGATTTAATATTATCTAGTGAAGATAGAATTATTAATTTGGAATATAATTTATTTATAGAAATTAGAGATAAATGTAAGGAATATATTCCAGAACTTCAGAGAACTGCTAAAGTAATAAGTGAAATAGATGTACTTAGTTCTTTTGCCCTAGTTAGTGAAAAATATAATTATATTAGACCTGTAATTACTACTGGTAATGAAATAAAAGTACTTAATTCAAGACATCCAGTAGTAGAAAGAGTATTAAAAGGAGAAGAGTATGTACCTAATGATATAGTTATGGATAATAATACAGATATTCTTTTAATTACTGGTCCTAATATGGCAGGTAAATCTACTTATATGAGACAACTTGGTATTATTGCTATAATGGCACAAATAGGATGTTTTGTACCTGCTGAAGAAGCAACACTTCCAATATTTGATAAGATATTTACACGTATTGGGGCATCTGATGATTTAGTTAGTGGTGAGTCTACATTTATGGTAGAAATGATGGAAGCTTCAAGAGCTATTAAATATGCTACAAGAAACAGTTTAATACTTTTTGATGAACTTGGTAGAGGAACCGCTACTTTTGATGGTATGAGTCTAGCACAAGCTATCTTAGAATATGTAGCTAATAAAATTAAATGTAAGACACTTTTTTCTACACATTATCATGAACTTACTGATATGGAAAAGAATATTCCTAATTTAAAAAATAAACACGTTTCAGCAGTAGAAGAAAATGGTAATATTACTTTCTTACATAAAGTAAAAGATGGTTCTGTAGATAAAAGCTATGGTATTAATGTTGCTAAACTTGCAGGACTTCCTGATGAAGTAATAGATAGAGCAAGTGGTATACTAAATATATATGAAAATAAAGAAAAGAAAACAGATACCATTATACAAACAACACTTCCACTTAATTTTGATGAAAAAAAGAGTGAAGTAGAAGAAGAAGTTAAAAATATTGATATTTTAAATATTACACCAATTGAGGCAATAAATATATTAAGTAAACTTAAAGAAAAAGTTAAATAGATATTGTATAATATTTAAAAATATTTTATACTATGGTTAGGTGAGATGAATGAAAAAAATGAATAGAAAAGGATTTACTCTAATAGAGTTACTTGCAGTACTTGTAATACTTGTTGTTATTATGGCTATTGCTATACCAAGTGTTACTTCTTCGATTGAAAGAAGTAGAGATAAAGAAAAAAATATGAAGATTAAACTTATAGAATCAGAGGCAGAATTATATATTGATAGATATAGTAGTACTGCAACTACAATTACTGTTCCTACTTTGATTACTGATCCAAAGAGTACACTTAAAGCTGGCGATATAGCAGATCCTAATAATTCTAAGAGAACATTATGTGGAACTGTTACTTGTCAAAATAAGACTTGTACCTTTACTGAAAATAAAAATATAAGTACAAGTAATGAAAGTGATTATTGTGTTGGTATAGCTTCGTAGTAAATAGATAGAAATGAGAATGATAAAATGAAAATAATATTAATTAAATATGGTGAATTAACCACTAAAAAGGATAATAGGAAGTTATTTATAAATATTCTTTATAATAATATTAAAAGAGCATTAGAAAATTATAATGTTAAAATAATTAAAAATAGAGTAAGAATGTTTATTGAAACTGAAGATAATATCGATGAGATAGTGGATATTCTTAAGAATATATTTGGTATTCATAGTATAGTTATAGCTACTAGAGTGAATACTAATATTGAAGAAATAGAAAAAAAAGTATTAAATATTGCAAAAGATACAAAGTTTAATACTTTTAAAGTAGAAACTGATAGAGCAGACAAGTCTTTTCCTATACCTAGTATGGATTTTAGTAGAAGAATTGGGACTTTAATACTTAAGAATATTGATAATATTAAGGTTGATGTACATAATCCAGAGTACTTATTAAAAATTGAAATAAGAGAGGATTATACATATATATATCATAAAGAAATAAGTGCTTCTGGTGGCTATCCTGTTGGAGTAGCCGGTAAAGGTCTTCTTATGTTATCAGGAGGAATTGATTCCCCAGTGGCAGCTTATTTGGCAATGAAGAGGGGAATCAAGGTAGAATGTGTGTATTTTGAGTCTCCACCACATACTAGCATAATGGCTAAGAATAAGGTAAAAAAATTAGTAGAGCTTCTTACAAAATATGAACCTTCTATAACATTACATGTTATAAAATTTACTGATATTCAGGAAGCAATATATAAAAATATTGATCCTACATATATGATAACCATTATGCGTAGAATGATGTATAGAATAAGTGAAAAACTAATGGAAAAGAATAACTTACTATGTCTTATTAATGGTGAGTCTGTAGGTCAAGTTGCAAGTCAAACTCTTACTAGTATGAGAGTAATTAATGCTGTTACTAATAAACCTGTTATTAGACCAGTAGCATGCTTGGATAAATTAGAAATTATTGATATATCTAAAAAAATTGGTACTTATGAAACTTCTATTCTTCCATATGAAGATTGCTGTACAATATTTTTACCTAAACATCCAGTTATTAATCCAGATATTGATAAAGCAGTTCTTTATGAGAAAAGTTTTGATTATGAAAGTTTAATTAATGCTGCGATAGAAAATGAAGAAGTTATTAAAATAAGTAATAAGAAAAAAGATTTTGATATTTAAATAAGAGTAAAAATATAATTACTCTTATTTTACTAATATAAATAATTGTTTATAGTAAAAATTACCATTAATTTAGATGCATGAAATTGTTAATATTTCACAACCTATTAGTGTAGGAGGTGAAAATAATGAGTAACAATACAAATAGTAAGATGGTAGTTCCAGGAGCTAAACAAGCTATCGAAAGAATGAAATATGAAATAGCTAACGAATTTGGTGTTAATTTAGGACCAGATACAACTTCAAGAGCTAATGGATCAGTTGGTGGAGAAATCACTAAGAGATTAGTTCAATTAGGACAAAACCAAATCAGTGGTTCAAATTACCAAGCTAAATAGTTAATTTAAGTATAAAAAAAAGTCTCATGACATCGATGAGGCTTTTATTTTTTTGTTGTTTATTCTTTTTGGTGTAAAGTTAGGATTAAAAAATAAAAAGAGACTGACCCCCTAAGGAACAGTCTCCCAAAAAGAATAAAAAGGGGTTGGCTAGTGTGATACTAGCACCAATTCGCCTAATATCGAACTGGTGATTAATATAATAAACGAAGTTGGGTATTTTGTCAACCCTAAAATTAAAAAAAATAAAAAAATATTTTAAATATTGTTATTATTAAAAAAATATGGTATTATTTTATTAGAAATAGAGGAGTTAAAAATGAAGAAAGCAAAATTAGTAGGAACAATATTTGGTGTTATTTTATTTATAGCATTAATTGCTGGTTTTACTTATGCATGGGTATCATGGCAAAGCGATAACATTAATATAAGTGGAACTGCAGATTGTTTTGATATTGATTATGGAATAAGTCAGCAAATAGGAAGTGCTAGTACAAAGGGAAGTCTAGAAATGGCTAGTTCTTATACTGAAGGATTATCGGCAAAAGTTAGTTTGGCCCTTAAATCTACTTGTACTAATGTATCAGGTACAGCAACACTTTATTTAAATACAAGTTCTGCAAGTTCTAATATTTTAAAGGGCGCACTTAAATATACAGTACTAAATGGTAGCACAGTAGTTGGTACGGGAGTAATTAATACTAGTAATAAAATTACTTTAGTAAGTAATTTAGATGTTAGTAGTACGACACCAGTTACATATACTGTATATGTATGGTTAGATGGAACTATTGCGGATAATTCATATGCTAATGCAACGTATACTGGATATATATCTGCTGAAGCTGTATCTAAATAATCTTGCTTATATATAATAGCTATGGCTGATATGTTGTTTTTAGACCTAAGGCTAAAAACAACACTTCAAGATTATAAGCTTGAAGTGAACATAAAACATATTAAAATATGACAAAATAGAACAAAAAAAGCAATATAATACTTGCTTTTTTATTCTTTTAAGTGTAAACTATTTATTAGGAGGAAGATTGTTATGGCAAATCAAAGTTCAAAAAATAAGAATACAAAAAAAGTGAATAATAAAGGTGGTCAAAATAAAAATACTAATAAACAAAATACAAAGAAAGTAGATACTAAAGCAAGTGTTAAGAAAGAAAATGCTAAAAAAGTAGAAACTAAGAATATTGTACATGAAGAAGTTAAAGTAAAAGAAATAGTACCAAAAGTAGAAGAGGTAAAAGAAGAAAAAGTAGTTAAAGAAAAGAAGAGTTTTTCTCTAACTTCAAAACAAAAAGATTTAATATTAATTCTTTTAGTGGTTGTTCTTTTAGTGGTTGCATTATTTGTTACTATGAAAAAAACTCCTAAACTAGATATAGAATTACCTATAACTCTACAAGGAGAAGTGGGATTTACTGAGATTACATATTCAGAGTATGAAGAAAAAATGAATGCTAAAGAACCATTCTTAGTAGTAATAGTAAGAGATGGATGTGGCTACTGCGAAATGTATCAACCAATAGTAGAAGAGGTTGCTAATGAATATAGACTTCCTATTTATTATATAAATATGACTAATTTAAATAATGATGAGTATACTGCTCTTGGGACATCTAATTCTTACTTTAAAAAGAATCAAGGTAAATGGGGTACTCCAACTACATTATTTATGTATGGTAATTCAGTAATTGATTCTATACCTGGATATGTTGATAAAGATGAATTTGTTAAATTTGTTAAAGAAAACTTTAAAGTAGAGGGATAAAAGAATGAACCAAGATATATATTTAGGGGCTAAGGAATTTAAGAAAAAATATCCTAAAACTATAGCTTTTAGATTAAAAGCTCATGCTAAAGTGGCTAGTAAATTTGTTGATAATGGTGAAAAAGTAAAATATGTATTTGTAGCACAAAAGAATTTTAAAAGTTATGAAATATGTAATACTAATATAGTAGTACTTACCGATAAAAGATTAGTTGTGGCTACAAAAAGATTACTTTTTGGATACTTTTATAGAGTAATTACTCCAGATATGTTTAATGATTTAACTATTAAAACAAATATTATTTGGGGTAAAGTTATTATTGATACTATAAAAGAAAAGATTATTCTTTCAAATATTGATCCTAATGCTCTACCTGAAATAGAGGAAAATGTATCTAATGTTATGATGGAAGAAAAGAAAAAATATATACAAAGAGAAAGTGAAGTAAAAGAGTAAGCTTTCTCTTTATTTTAAGGGTGGTACTATGAAAATTGAAAAATATGAGTTTACTAAGAAGAATAATTATAATATTTATTTATCTAATGGTGAAGTAATTACTTTGAATGAGAGAGTTATTACTAAGAATGAACTTTTACTAAAGAAAGAGATTGATAAAGAGTTATATAGTAAATTAATGAATGATAATAATGTTTGTGAGGCTTTTGATGCTGGTGTTAAATATATTGCTATTAGACTTAGAAGTATTAAGGAAATGAGAGATTACTTATTTAAGAAAGGGTATTTGGTTGATGTAGTTAATGAAGCTATTCAGAATCTAATTAATAATGGTTACTTAGATGATGATAGATTTACTAAGGCTTATATTAAGGATAAAATGGCTTTTACCTCTAAGGGGGATTATAAGATTAGAATGGAACTTAGTAATCTTGGTATAGATAATGGTATAATAGATAATAATATTTTAATGATAGATAATGATATGCTTTTTAATAAAATGAAAAAGATTATTGATAAAGATATTAAGAATAATAAGAAATATAATGGTAGTGAACTTAGAAATAAGATATATAATCATTTGATTAGTCAAGGTTATAGTAAAGAAAAGGTAATAAATATTATTAATACTTATGATTTCTAGTATAAAATGTTAATTATTAGTAAAAATATAAATGGAGGGATAAAATGAAAAAAATAGTTTCTTTGTTTATATTTTTATTATTACTTGTAGGTTGTTCATTATCTAATAGTCCTACTTCAAAAGTTGAAGAACTTTTAAATAAATATCAAACTTTGGATAGTGATATTAAGAGTGGTATTGATGATGTATTAAAAGAAGAGAATCTTAATGATTCCCAGAAGGAAAGATATCGCAAAGTTATTGAGAAACAGTATAGAAATTTAGCTTATGAAGTTAAGGATGAAAGAATAGATGGAGATACCGCCACTATTACGGTGGAGATTGAAGTTATTGATTATAAAAAACAAGTTAATGATACTAATAATTATTATCAAGGAAAGACTGATTATACAGTTGAAGACTATAATAATACTAAACTAGATAAGTTAGAGAAGGCTAAGGATAAGGTTAAGTATACTATTGACTTTGAAGTAAAGAAAGATAGTAATGGTAATTGGAAATTATCTTCACTTAGTAATGAGACTATTAAGAAAATACAGGGAATGTATTAATTAGTAGTTTCTTTTTGTTTTAGAATATGGTAAAATTAGTATGGTGATAGATATGGAAAGAAATGAAGATTTGACTAGAGTCTTTGATAGAACTTGGAAGGCTAATCATAATAACGATGTTAAAGAAGCAAGGGCTAAAGAAAAAAAGTTTTGGAATAAGATGTTTAATGTTAAAGAGAGTAATACCTTTAGTAGAGGGGTTATAACTCCTAGTGAACAAGTAGGGAATTTGCAGAGAAATATGAATAATGCTGCTGATTTTCAGAAAAGGAATAATATTAATAATATAGTAAAGAAGTGGAAGTAATGGTAGATCTATATAAATATGAAAATGAATTATATGATAAAGGATTAAATTTTATTGGGGGAGTAGATGAAGTTGGAAGAGGACCACTGATTGGTAGCGTAGTAGCGGCCTGTGTTGTACTTCCACGTGATTTTGTGCTTGAGGGACTTACAGATTCAAAGAAATTATCTGAGAAGAAGAGAGATGAGTTTTATAAGGTTATTGAAGATAAGGCTATTGCTATTGGGATTGGGATTGTAGATGAGAGAAAGATTGATGAAGTTAATATTTATGAAGCCACTAAAATAGCAATGAAAGAGGCTATTAAAAATACTGGGATTAAACTTGATCATGTGCTTATTGATGCAATGCCCCTTGATATTGATGTGGATACCACGAGTATTATTAAGGGTGACGCTAAATCTATTTCAATCGCAGCGGCTTCAGTAATTGCAAAGGTTACTAGGGATAAGATGATGTATGATCTTGATAAGATTTATCCTATGTATGATTTGGCTCATAATAAGGGTTATGGTACAAAGAAACATATTGAGGCTATTAAGAAGTATGGTATTACTAAATATCATAGATTAAGTTATAAACCTGTTTCTGATTATAAGGATAAAGTTAATAATATAGAAAAAGAGTTATCTACAAATTAGATAACTCTTTATTTTATTCCAAAGTCTTCATCTTCAACTTCTATTTGTTTTAATATTTCTTCGGTAGTTGTGAAACCTGCGATTACTTTGAATAATCCATCTTGAAGCATAGTAATAACATCTTTGTTATATACTAGATGCCTCAACTGTTCTTTTCGCATGCCGGCACTTATGGCATCTCTTATGTCTTGATTGATAAGTAGTACTTCTTGAAGGGCTATTCTTCCTTTATAACCATGACTACAATGAGGACAACCTGAAGTATTTGCTTCATATACTTCGTTTATATCAAGACCTAATACTGTTTTGAAAAGATTCTTTTCAGTAATTGTTACTGCTCTTTTCTTTTTACAATTATCGCATAATCTTCTAGCTAATTTTTGGGATACTATTCCTGTTAGTGCTGAGGCAAGCAGGTATCTTTCAACATCCATATCTAGTAATCTTTCGATAGTATTTAATGAATTGTTAGTGTGTATTGTAGATAGTACTAAGTGTCCGGTGATTGAGGCTCTTACCGCTATTTGGGCTGTTTCAGAATCTCTTATCTCTCCAATCATAATGATATTAGGGTCTTGTCTTAAGATACTTCTTAAAACTGTTGCAAAGTCTAGCCCGATATCACTATTTACTTGAACTTGATTAACTCCTTTTATATCCATTTCTACGGGGTCCTCTACTGTTATTAGGTTAGAACCTTCAACATTTAGTTTTTGTAAGAAGGAATATAGGGTAGTTGATTTACCTGTACCAGTAGCACCAGTTACTAGTATTATTCCATTTGGAAAGCCAAGCATTTTTATTACTTTGTTATAGTTTGTTTCACTAAAGCATAAGTATTCAATACCTTTTAAACTCATGGAATAGTCCATAATTCTTATAACTATTTTTTCGCCTCTTTTAGTAGGTAATGATGATACTCTGAGGTCTAGTTCTCTTCCTTTTATGGTATCTTTTATACCACCATCTTGAGGTAATCTTGTTTCGGTTATATTCATACCAGCCATTATTTTTATTCTGGTAGTAACATTTTGTTTTATTTCTTTTGGTAAGAAAAATTGATCTCTTAAAATACCATCTATTCTAATTCTTACTGTTATACCTTCATCAGTAGGATCAAAGTGAATATCTGATGCTCCTAGATCAACCGCTGTTATGATAATCATATTAACAGCATCAACTACTGGTATTTTAGTAAAGTCGATGTTTCTACTATTGGCTAGATTTAATTGAGCATTCATATTAGGCTGTTTAGTCTGCATATTTGGAATACTATTCATATTAGGACTAGTTTTTTGATTATTTGTCATCATATTTTTATTTTGCTGAATAGGTATTCCAGCACTTGGCATGCTATTTGGAACTACATTCATATTGTTTGGCTTATTACTAATATTAGACTGCATAGTACTGTTATTATTCATAGTATTCCTCTCCCTTTTTATTCTTTTCTTTTTAAAAAGACTAGATTTTATTCTATAATTATTATATAATAAACTTAAGTAAATATCAATAGTAAATGGGTGATAAAATGAAATTAAATAGAAAGGGTTTTATGTTAGCAGAAGTTGTTGTATCTGCTTCAGTAGTAGCAGTTGTTCTTGTTACTATGTATATTGGTATTAATAGAATGACAGCGGCTTATGATAAGAGAAATAGATATTATGATTTAGATGCTCAGCAGGTGGCTATGGAGGTTAATGATGCACTAGTTAGGAATATGAATTTTGATTCTCTTTTTGATATTATAGGTGGCGATTATATTTTATTATCTGAAGAGAATGAAGAATTTAAAAGTGATGTCCCCACATTATGTACTTTATATAAAGAAAAACTAGAAATTAATGCCGATAATGTTTATATAGTAAGAAATAATAGTACTGGTTTAACTCAATTAAAAGATTCAAATATAAATCAGTCATTTAAAGATTATCTTGATTATTTCATTAATAAAACAGATTTTAATGAAAATTATTCTTATTTTATAGTGGTAGAGTTAGAAAAAGGTAATGACTACTACTACTACACATTGAAGGTGAAATAATATGAAGAAGTTAAATAGAAGAGGGTATATGACCGTAGAGATTATTATTGCTTCAGTGATTGCTTTTTCAATAGCATTCTTTTTGATGGAAATAACTATGAAACTAGTGGATGTTACTGATAATGAATATGCAGATACGAACTTTATGACTGATAAAGCACTTATTATAACTAATGTTAAAAAGTATGTTAAAGAATATTTAGATGATGTAAAACGTGATGGTGATCCTAGAGTAAATTTTACGTGTAGTAGAAATAAATGCACTGCCCAGTCTGAAAGTAATGCTTATCTTGGCTTATATATACAAAATAATAGCATTATAGTTGAAAATAATGATGGCACTTTATATTCAAAAGAAGTTGACAGTAGGGTTAAAGTAAACTCTTTGACTGGTAGTAATAATGGAGATTATATTTATTTTCAGATAAAATGTACTAATATTTTTAGTGATGAAGATTATAATATAAATATTGTTATTTATAATGGATAATTCGACAAAATATTTAATTAAATAGGTATAAAATATTTTTGGTGATAAAATGAAAAAGTTATTGAAGAAAATATTTTTACCTATTTTTTTGTCGGTGTTATGTGGGTTTTTATGTGGTAAGTTAATGTTTAGTATTTATGAGGATAAAGAGAAGAATATACTTACTTCGAATGTTATTTATTTACTTGAGGATACTTCTTATAATGATTATAATACGATGAAGAGTAGTTTTGTTAGTAATAACTACATTTATTATGAAGAGAATGGTAAATATAATACAGTTATAGCTATGACTAAGAATAGGGATAATATTGATAAGATAGAGAAGGCTTATAATAAAGATTTTAAGATAGTAGAGTATTTACTTAGTGATGATGAAATTAATAATAAACTTGATGAATATGATAAAAAGATAGGTAATACTAGTGATAATAATGAGATAAAACTACTAGTGGAAGAGTTAAATGGTATTTATAAGGGTAGGGATGATATAAAAATGGTTAAAATTAGTTGACAATTTTATAAAATTAATATAAAATTATATTTAGCAACGGAGTAGTACTCAAGAGGCTGAAGAGGCGCCCCTGCTAAGGGTGTAGAGTGGGAAACTGCTGCGAGAGTTCAAATCTCTCCTACTCCGCCATTATGAATATAAAGTCCGTAAAGGGCTTTTTTCTTGTTATATAGAGAGGTGATAATATGTTTAAGAAAGAACTTTCTTTAGTACCACATTTACCAGGTTGTTATCTTATGAGAAATAAGGATAATATTGTTATATATGTTGGTAAGAGTAAGAATTTGAAGAATAGACTTAGTTCATATTTTCAAAGAGAGCATACGGGTAAGACTATGATGTTAGTTAGAGAGATAGATCATTTTGAATATATTATTACTAATACTGAGATGGAAAGCCTACTACTGGAAATTAATCTTATTAAGAAATATAATCCTAAGTATAATATTTTATATAGAGATGATAAGTCTTATCCATATATTGAACTTACTGATGAGAAAGTACCCACTCTTAAGATTACTAGGAGAATTAATGCTAAGAAGATTAAGAATAATTTATTTGGTCCTTATCCTAATGTAGGGGCGGCTAAAAGAGTAGTAGAAATACTTAATAGAATATATCCTCTTAGGAAGTGTAGAACTTATGAAAAGAGAGAGTGCTTATATTATCATATAGGAGAGTGTCTTGGGTACTGCGTGCATAATGTAGATGAAGATAAGATTAAAGAGATGAAGAGTGAGATTGTTTCTTTTTTGAATGGTAATACTAAAATATTAACTGATAGACTTAAAGAGAAGATGTATAGTTATTCTGAGAAGATGGATTATGAGAAGGCTATGGAATATAAAGAACTTCTTGATTATATTAATATTACTACTGAGAAACAAAAGGTTGATTTGGATAGTAAGGTTAATACTGATATAGTGGGTTATTATACTAAGGATAATTATATTAGTATTCAGATTCTTTTTGTTAGAGGAGGTAAACTTCTTGATAGAAATAGGGTTATATTTCCTATGGTAACTACTGAAGAAGAGGAATTATCTAATTATTTACTTGATTTTTATAGTAAGAATGTATCGATACCTAAAGAGGTATTAACTCCTGATAATGTGGATAATGAAGCTTTTAGTGAGATATTTAATATTAAGTTTATTACTCCTGTTAAGGGAGAAAAGAAAAGAATATTAGAACTTGCTTATGATAATGCTAGAATATATTATGAAGAACAAATGACTTATATTAAGAGAGATGAAGATAAGATAGAGGATGCTCTTAATGAACTTAAGAGTAAACTTAAATTAGATAAAGTAGATAGAATTGAATTATTTGATAATTCTAATTTATTTGGTAGTTTTAATGTATCTGGTATGGTAGTGTTTATTATGGGTAAACCTTCTAAAAATGATTATCGTAAGTTTAAGATTACTAATGATAAGAATGATGATTATGGGACAATGAGAGAGGTTATTTATAGGAGATATTTTAGAGTACTTAAAGATAATCTTGAAAAACCTGATTTAATTATTGTAGATGGTGGTGTTGGTCAGATACATGTAGCTAGAGAAGTTATAGAGAGTCTTGGTCTTGGTATTCCAGTCGCAGGTCTTAAGAAAGATGATACGCATAGTACTAATATGTTATTAGGACTTGAACCTCTTACTGAGATTATGATTGATAAGAGAAGTAATTTGTTTATGTTACTTACTAGGATGCAAGATGAGGTACATAATTTTACTATTAGTTATCATAAGAATATTAGAAGTAAAGGAGCACTATCTAGTATACTTGATAATATTGATGGTATAGGAGAAGTTAGAAAGAATAAACTTCTTAAGAAATATAAAACTATTACTAAGATGAAAGAGGCTAGTACTGAAGAGTTAGAGGAGATACTTCCTCGTGATACTGCGGTTAAGTTTAAAGAGTTTTTGGATAGTTATGAGTAATCACTCTAAGCCGATGTCTTAGAGTGTCATTTATAGCCTAAGGTCTATAAATGATATATCTACATATCTATTATATATAAGCTATACGTATATATTTAGATATTTATAGTAGGGGGAGTTATGGATAGAATAATATTTCTAGATATAGATGGTGTATTAAATGATATTGATGATATGATGAATAATATTGGTATTAGTAAAAGAATATATAATAGAGGATATCCTAATTTAAAAAATGATTATGAACAGAATAAGAAATATATTGGGTTTAATTTTTCTTTTGAAAAAATACAAATATTAAAACAAATTATTGTAAGAACTAATGCTAAAATTGTTTTAATTTCTTCTTGGAGAAGTGATTTGGTAATTGATACTCTTGTAGATATTGGTTTACCTGTTATTGGAATGGCTTCATGTATTAATCAGCAAAGAGGAAAGGAAATTAAAGAGTATTTAAGAAATAATGAATGTTTTTCTTTTTGTATATTGGATGATGAGATATGTGATTATAAAGAAGAAGGATTAACTGATTATTTAGTTAAAACTGATGGATATAGTTATAGTGGTTTAACTTATGATGAAATAGATAAAGTTGAGGAAATATTAGCTTATAAAGTTAATTTTTGGGAAGAAAATGAGAAAAAATCTCTTAAAATATTATGTAAATAATTATTGACTATCTTAATGTGCTGTGTTATATTTTGTATATGAAAGATATGGGTGAGGTTTTGGAAAAAGAATTAATAGATAATCTTTTGAATAAGAGTGAAGAGGCTTTTTTGATGGCAATTGAGATATACAATAAGCCTACGATTAATTATAGATTGGAAGGATTTACTTTTTTTATATGTAATGCATGGGAATTACTGTTAAAGGCTAAAATATTAAATGATGGAAATAGTATTTATTTTTTTGATAAGCCTGATAGAACTATTTCTTTGTCTAATTGTATAAAAAATATTTTTACTAATGATAAGGATCCTGTGAGAAAAAATTTAGAAATAATGCTTGGTTTAAGAAATACGGCGACACATTTTATAATTAAGGAAATGGATTCTGTTTATTTACCTTTTATGCAAGCAAATGTATTAAATTATTCACAAAAATTGTTTACTTTTTTTAATAGAGATATTACTGAAAAAATAAACAGTTCATTTTTAACGCTTGTTATAAATAGCGAAGAAATGAGTGAAGAAGATATTTTGAGTAAATATGGTAAAAACATATTTAATAAATATAATAAAATGAAAATTGATGCTCAAACTATAATTCAAAATAATCAAAATGAAAAGTTGGCAATAAGAATAGATTTAAATTTAAAGATAGTTAAAAATAGAGAAGATGCTCAAATACTTTTTGGAATTGCAAATGATGGTGAAGAAAATGTTAGAATTATAAAGGAACTTAAAGATACTAATTTAACTCATTGCTATAATCAAAAAAGAGTTCGTGAAATTGTGTCTAGTAATTTGAAAAGAAAAGGAATTAACATTAAAATAAGTCAATATGATTTGAAAATAATATGTGATAAGTTTGATTTGAAGTCTAATGAAAAATACTTCTATAAACATACTTTAACTAATAGTTGGGGGTGCAGTCAACATTTAGTAGATTTTGTTACTGAATTAATTTTAAAAGATAATAACATTATTTGCGAACTTAAAGAGGAATATAAGCAAAAGAAAATATAAAAAAAAACTTACCCCAGGAGCAAAGGAATTCTAAATATACGAATGTATATCTACTCTTATTCAAGAACCCAGCTTTAATCCTTCACAAGTAAGTTTTCTTTACAACAATAATATATCAAAGATGTTTATTATTGTCAATTATATTTTATGTATAAATTGATAAAAGATGTAAGTAATTGAATAATATTATCTTATAAAGTTAGTTTTTGGGAAGAAAATGAGAAAAAATCTCTTAAATTATTGACAAAAGCATAAAATAATAGTAAAATCATAATCGGTACATTTTGTTGGAGGGTATTAGGTATTGGGAACACTTAAGACCTGAAGATAACTTTTAAAAATATGAAGGAGAATAGAAATGAAAAGCACATTTATGCAAAGTAAAGAAACAGTTAACAGAACTTGGTATGTTATTGATGCTAAAGATATTCCTCTAGGAAGAGTTGCTAGTAAAGCTGCTGTTATATTAAGAGGAAAACACAAAGTAACATACACTCCTCATGTTGACTGTGGTGATTATGTTATCATTGTTAATGCTGATAAAGTAGCTTTAACTGGTAACAAATTAGAGGATAAAATTTATTATGATCACTCTAGATATGTTGGTGGTCTAAGAGAAAGAACTGCTAAAGAAATGAGAGCTAGCTATCCAATAGAGATGGTTGAAAGAGCAGTAAAAGGAATGCTTCCACATAATAGACTTGGAAGAGAAATGTATAAGAAATTATTTGTGTATGCTGGTGAAGATCACAAACATGCTGCACAACAACCTAAAGTATTAGAAATGGGAGGTAACAAATAATGGCTAAAGAAAAGAGAAGTTTTTATGGAACTGGTAGAAGAAAAGGATCTGTAGCTAGAGTTACTTTAACTCCTGGTACTGGTAAGATTACTGTTAATGGTAGAGATGTTCAAGAATATATGCCTTATGACGTATTAGTAATGGATTTAAAACAACCATTAGTAGTAACTGGCAATGAAAATACTTTTGATGTTAATGCTGATGTTACTGGTGGTGGATTCTCAGGTCAAACTGGTGCTATCAGACTTGGTATTACTAGAGCATTACTTGTTTATGATGCTGGAAATGAAACTAATGAAGATTCATATAGAAAAGTTCTTAAAGCTAATGGATTTATAACTAGAGATCCAAGAGTTAAAGAAAGAAAGAAATATGGTCTTAAAGGTGCTAGAAGAGCTCCACAATTTAGTAAGAGATAATTTGAAAGAGGTTACATTTATTGTGACTTCTTTTTGTATATATTTATGGCTTATATATGATAGATATGTAGATATACTATTTATAGACTTTAGGCTATAAATAGCACTGGAAGACTATAGGCTGAAAGTGAATAAAAAAAGATGTAAATAATAAGTAAATTAAAGGTAATATTATTGCCTTTTTATTTTTATTTTGTTATTATATTAAGGTGAGGTGAAAGATAAATGACAAAATATGTTTATTTGTTTACAGAAGGTAATGCAGATATGAGAAACCTTCTTGGTGGTAAAGGTGCTAACTTAGCGGAAATGACAAATATTGGTTTGCCTGTTCCACAGGGATTTACTATTACTACTGAAGCTTGTACTAAGTACTATGAAGATGGACGTACAATTAATGATGAAATTCAAAGTCAAATTAATGAATACATTGTTAAGATGGAAGAAATTACAGGAAAGAAATTTGGAGATAAAGAAAATCCATTATTAGTTTCTGTTAGAAGTGGTGCTAGAGCTAGTATGCCTGGTATGATGGATACTATTCTTAATTTAGGATTAAATGAAGAAGTAGTTAATGTTCTAGCAGAAAAGTCTAATAATCCTAGATGGGCTTGGGATTGTTATCGTAGATTTATTCAAATGTATTCTGATGTTGTTATGGAAGTTGGTAAGAAATACTTTGAACAACTAATTGATAAGATGAAGGAAGAAAAGAATGTTAAATTAGATGTCGAACTTACTGCTGATGACTTAAAAGAATTAGCTAGAGAGTTTAAAGAAGAATATAAGTCTAAGATTGGTGATGATTTCCCAGATGATCCAAAAGAACAATTAATGGGAGCTATTAAGGCTGTATTTAGATCTTGGGATAATCCTAGAGCTAATGTTTATAGAAGAGATAATGATATTCCATATTCTTGGGGAACTGCTGTTAATGTTCAATCAATGGCATTTGGTAATATGGGAGATGATTGTGGTACAGGTGTTGCTTTTACAAGAGATCCTGCTACTGGTGAAAAAGGTTTATTTGGTGAATTCTTAACTAATGCACAAGGTGAAGATGTTGTTGCGGGTGTTAGAACTCCGATGAAGATTACTGAGATGGCTGATAAGTTCCCAGAGGCATTTGAGGAATTTAAGAGGGTATGTGCTACTTTAGAAGAACATTACCGTGATATGCAAGATATGGAGTTTACTGTAGAACATGGTAAATTATATATGTTACAAACAAGAAATGGTAAGAGAACTGCTCAAGCTGCTTTAAAGATTGCTTGTGATTTAGTTGATGAAGGAATGAGAACTGAAGAAGAAGCTGTATTAATGATTGATCCTAGAAACTTAGATACATTATTACATCCACAGTTTGATAGTAAGGCAATAAAAGCTGCTACTCCAGTTGGAAAAGGACTTGGTGCTTCTCCTGGTGCTGCTTGTGGCAAGATTGTATTTACTGCTGAAGATGCTGCTACTTATGGTATCGGTGGTAAGGGAGAAAAAGTTGTACTTGTTAGACTAGAGACTTCTCCAGAAGATATTACTGGTATGAAGGCTGCTCAAGGTATCTTGACAGTACGTGGTGGTATGACAAGTCATGCTGCAGTTGTTGCTCGTGGTATGGGTACTTGCTGTGTATCTGGATGTGGTGATATTATCATGAATGAAGCTAAGAAAGAATTTACTTTAGCGGGTAAAGTATACCATGAAGGCGATGTTATCTCTATTGATGGTACTACGGGTAATATTTATGATGGAGCTATTCCAACAGTTGATGCTACTATTGCGGGTGAATTTGGCCGTGTTATGGCATGGGCTGATAAGTATCGTAAGCTTGGTGTTAGAACTAATGCTGATACTCCTAAAGATACTAGAAAAGCAATTGAACTTGGTGCTGAAGGTATTGGACTATGTCGTACTGAGCATATGTTCTTTGATGAAGAGAGAATATTTAACTTAAGAAGAATGATTTTATCTGAAACAGTTGAAGATAGAGAGAAATATTTAAGTTTATTAATTCCTTATCAAAAAGGTGACTTTAAAGAAATGTATAAGGAATTAAAGGGTCTACCTATGACTGTTCGTTATATTGATCCACCTCTTCATGAATTTATTCCTAAGACTGAGGCTGAAATGAAAGAGCTTGCTGAGGCTATGGGAATAACTGTAGAACATATTATTGATGTATGTAATGAATTACATGAATTTAATCCAATGATGGGTCATAGAGGATGTCGTTTAGCAGTTACTTATCCTGAAATTGCTAGAATGCAAACTCGTGCTTTAATGGAAGCTGCTATTGAGGTTCATGAAGAAGAAGGATATGATATTGTTCCTGAGATTATGATTCCACTTGTTGGTGAAGTTAAAGAATTAAAATATGTTAAGGATATAGTAGTAGAAACTGCTGAACTTGTTAAGAAAGAAAAAGGTTCTGATATGGAATATCATATTGGTACTATGATTGAAATACCAAGGGCTGCTCTTACTGCTGATGCAATTGCTACGGAAGCTGAATTCTTCTCATTTGGTACTAATGATTTAACACAAATGACATTTGGTTTCTCTAGAGATGATGCTGGTAAGTTTTTAGGAGCCTACTATGAAAAGAAGATTTATGAACAAGATCCATTTGCTAGATTAGATCAAGTAGGTGTTGGACAACTAGTTAAAATGGCTGCTGAAAAAGGTAAGGCTACAAGACCTAATATTAAACTTGGTATATGCGGAGAACATGGTGGTGATCCATCTAGTGTTGAATTCTGTCATAATATTGGATTAACATATGTTTCTTGCTCACCATATAGAGTACCTATAGCTAGACTTGCTGCTGCTCAAGCTGCTATTAAAGCTAGTAAATAATTATATTAAAAGAACTTAGATATAATAGTTATCTTAGTTCTTTTTCTTTATGCACTTTGAGCTTGTAATCTCAAAGTGTTAGTTTAAGCCTTATGCAAGATAAGTCTTAAACTAATGTATTTATGTTTATCTATATGGTAATTAGATGAATAAAAAAATACTATTATTTTAATAGAATTTTCTTTGTGTTATGATATAATTGATATGTAAGAAAGTGAGGGTTAATATAATGAATATGAAAGAAATACAAAAAGAAATATGGGATAATAAAGTTAATAAAGGATTTAATATAGCAGATGTTAATAAAGAGTTTTGCTTATTATATGGTGAAGTAGCTGAAGCATATGATGCTTATAGAAAGAAAAAAGATGATTTAGGAGAAGAACTTGCAGATGTTGCTATATATTTAATGGGGCTTTCTGAAATGTTAGGCTTTGACTTAGAGGAACAAATATTAAATAAAGTATCTAAAAATAAAAAGAGAGTTTATAAAGATATAAATGGGGTAAATGTAAGAATAAAAGATTAATTATTTGGAGGTAAGATGAAGAAATATAATGTGATTGTTGTTTTTGATAAGGACCTAAATAAAACATTAATGTGTAAAAGAACTAAAGAACCATATAAGGGTATGTTTAATTTAGTTGGTGGAAAAATTGAAAGAGAAAATGATGGCCTTAATGAAGCGTATAGAGAATTAAATGAAGAGACTAATATAACTAGTGAAGATATTTCTTTGATACATTTTATGAATATTGAATATGTTGTGTTTGATAAGTTGATTGAAGTTTATTATGGTATATTAAATAAAGAAGTTAATTTAATAGAGGAGGTTAATAAACTTGAATGGGTTAGTATAAATGATAACTTTTTTGATATGAATAAATATGCTGGTGAAGGAAATATTGGTCATATAATTGAAGAAATTAAAATAAGTATGAATATGCATTAATTTACATATTCTTTTTAATAGTATTATTGATTATGTCACCAACTTTTTCTAGAGTATCTTTTGTAACGGAGGTATTTCCATTATTTATATGGGACTTCCATTCCCTGTTAAAGGTGTAGCTTCCATTGGTACATAGAGTTTGGGCTATTAGCATTATCCAGTTACCAACGGCATTCTGCTCGGTACTTGTTAAATTATCTATTAGAGCTAATCCTATGATAAAGGCTAGGGCAGTTAATGATTTATCTTCGATCTTTTGGTTATTCATAGTAAATTTTATTCTTTTTTGCATAAATTAGTATTGAAAGTATAAAAAAATATTGTTTTAATGGTTGACACTAATCTTTAAAAATGGTATACTTATTTTGTTATTCAGAGAGCGGATGCTCTAACAACTGAATATATACTATTTATGCTGATGGACCCTTAGCTCAGTTGGTTAGAGCATCCGGCTCATAACCGGGCGGTCGCAGGTTCGAGTCCTGCAGGGTCCACCAAATAATTTTTTTGATGCGGGTGTGGCGAAATTGGCAGACGCGCTAGACTTAGGATCTAGTGGTTCATCCGTGGGGGTTCAAGTCCCTTCACCCGCACCAGATTGATAGGAAACTCGAACTTTTATAAATTCGAGAGTAATAAATTACTAACAGAAATGTTAGTTTTTTTGTTATTTAAGAAAGGAAAAGTGATGAGTTATGACAATAGAAACTAAAGAACTTGTAATAAGTGAAGAATTAAAAAGAAAGGTAGAAATGATTTGTAGGTTTGCTTATGTTGACTACACTATCACAAATGGAAATATTAAAAGTATTAAAAACACAAATATTGCTATGGTTAAACCTCATATAGTAAAAATTAAAGGTATTGATTATTTAATATTTGATGAATGTGATGATATTTTTATAAATGGTTATAAAGAGAAAATTAAGTTTAAAGATTTTGAAGAATATATTAAAACCCACTAAAACCTTGACAAATCAAGAATAAATGTATATAGTATAGAACTAATAAAAGCAAGCAGTATCGCTTTTTAAAGGGGAAAGAGAGGTACTTCTATGACTAAAAGCACATATAACATATTTAAAATTTATACTTATTTATTTAAGAGGAGTCAAAGGTATTAGTATTATCTAGTATTTTTGACCCCTCGTTTTTTGAAATTAGACTTCACTTTTTCCATTTAAAGTGCTAAACATATGAAAGGAAGTGTTAAAAATATGATTGAAGAAAAGAAAATTGCAGGCATTTATAAAAGAGTTTCTACACTCGACCAAAAACGAGAAGGATTTAGTTTACCAGAACAAGAAGAAAAATTAAAAGAGTTTTGTAAATTTAAAAGTTATGAAATTTACAAAGTTTATGAAGATGTAGGAATAAGTGCTAAAAATGATAAGAGACCAGCATATCAAGAAATGATGCGAGATGTTAAAGATAAGAAAATAAATGTTATTGTTGCTTTTAAACTAGATAGATTAACTAGAAGTGTTTATGATATTGAAAAATTAATGAAGTTTGTTAATGATTATGAGTGTGATATTGATTGTATGGCAGATGAATCTAATACCACTACTTCAAATGGTAGAATGGTTATGAGAATAATGACTAGCGTATCTCAAAATGAAATAGAAAAATGTAGCGAAAGAACTAAATTTGGTATGGTTGGTGCAATTAAATCAGGACATATCCCAAATCGTAGTCCATTAGGTTTTAAAAGAGATAATAAAAAGTTAGTGCCTGATCCCCTTAAAAAAAACATTATTGTAAGAGTATTTGATTTATATTTGGAGGGAAAATCTCATCAAACTATTGCTAATATATTTAATAAAGAACAAGTATTAGGAAAAACTAATTGGTATGACTCTACTATTCAAAAGGTTTTATCAAATGAACTTTATAAAGGTGATTTTATCAATGGTAAAAGAACTAAACACCCTACATATTATGAAAATGTTGTTGAGCCAATAGTATCAAAAGAAAAATGGGAAAATTGCCAATATCAAAAACAAAGAAATGCTAGACATTATGAAAGAACAGCTACTTATCTTTTTACTAACAAACTTAAATGTGCTAATTGTGGTAAATTTCTAGGTGGATGTGCTACCACTAAAAAGAAAAGTGGAAAGAAATATTATTACTATAAATGTGAGAGTTGTAAAACTACTTACAAAGAATATGAAATAGAAAGTTTATTACTAGGTTTAATGTTGGAACTAGTTAAACAAGATGAACTTATAAATGATTATTACACACCATTTATTAAATCTAAATTGGATAACAAACAAGCAGATTATGAAAAAGAAATTAAGAATTTAGATAAGCAAATGGATAGAATTAAAACTGCTTATATCAAAGGTGTATTAAAACTTAATGATTTTGATAAAGAGATAAAACATATTGAATATCAAAGAACTGAATTAACTAATAAATTAAAAGAACAAAAACAATATGAGAATTTAAGTTTCACTATTGATGATTTATTGATTATACAAGATAAACAAGAAATAGAAACATATGTTAATCCAGAAAAATTTATTGAAAATATTTATAATTGGGTAAATGAAACAAGAGAAAAAAGACAAAAACTAGTTGCTACTTATATTGATAATATTGAAATTAAAAAAGTTAATGATAAAGTAGAAATGGTAGATGGAGATTTTAGGTCAGATTATATAATGGGTATGATTAGCAATCATAATAATTATGGACTACCATATAATCTTAAATGGTTTGTTGATGATTATGGTTGTAGTTTAAACATGAATAAAGAACATAAAACGCAAAAACAAGCACTTAAATACTTTAATAAATTACAAGAAACTATGGGAAGTGATTATAAACTAAACTATTATGAAGTTGATACTGATGATGATTTAAAAGATATCTCGTTTAGTTCAGATATTGAAGCCGAAAAAATAATAAGATTAATTTGTATTAAGAATGACAAAAACTATAAAAAGCAAAACTTTAGATTAGGTGTTATAACAATAGACTTATCTGATATCAAAGATAAAAATGGCAATTCACTTTATAAAGAGGTTTTAGAAAAAGTAAAAGAGGTATATAAAAATGAGTTATGCAATATTTAGAGTTGAGCCAATAAATAAATTATCTGATCTCGCACAAATCGGATCGCACAACAAACGAGAGAAAAAAGCATATAAATCTAACCCTGATATAGATATTACAAAAACTAAAAATAATATTGAACTAGTACCACTTTTTGAAAAATATATTAAAGGATTCTATAACTTAACAAAAGAATATAAAAAAGAACACGATAAACGAATGGAAACTATGAGAGATGATAGAAAGAAAACATTTAAACAAATGGTAGATGATTCAAATAATGTAGTTGCAGATGAATTACTATTTACAAGTGATAATGATTTCTTTAAAGATATGAATAAAAGACAAATTAAAAAATGGGCTGATACTTGTATGGAATTTGTTTATGAAGATTTAGGTTATACAAAAGAACAAGTATTACACGCTACACTGCACCTAGATGAAAAAACACCACATATCCATTGTGTAGTTGTACCTTTAATTAGAAAATATGATAAAAGAACTAATACTGAAAAATACACTATTTCAAAAAAGCAATATATCAAAGATAAAGCCTATTTAAGCCTACTTCAAGACAAATACTATCAAAGACTAATAGACAAAGGTTTTGACCTGGAAAGAGGCATTAAAAACAGCGATAACGAGCATATTTCAATAAAAGAATTTAAGAAAATAACTCGTAAACTAGATAACAGATTAGAAAAACAAAATTATCTTATGACTAAAGATTTTGAAGAACTACAAGAACAATTAAAAACTTCTAAACCTACAATAACAGGTAAAGAAGTTAAAATTGATAAAGATACTTATGATACTTTAAATAATTTTATGAATACTTCAAAAAGAGTTATTAAAGATATGCCTAGAAATCAAGCATTATTTAAAGAACTAACTGATTATACACAAAGTTATAAAGATTTAGAAAATCAAAAAAGAAATATTCAATATGAAGTTAAAAGATTAGAATATAAAAATAAAGAACTACAACAAGAAAATAATAAATTAAAAAGTTTATTAAATATAATAGTTCAATCATTAAAACAATTCTTTAGAAAATTACTTAAATTAGGAACTGAAAATGATAAAGATAAAGTTGTTGAAGAAATAACCAATTATCACAAATTAGATTTATACACAAATAAAGATTTACACGATATAGCAGATAAAACACCTAGAGAAGATGAAATAAATGATTATTTATACACAAAAAATTATGAAAAAGATGATAGAGATTTCAATATTTAAAAAACGAGCTACAGCTCGTGATAAAAGACTAAAATTCCATTTTAGTAACACACTACGCTATTGGCAAAGCCAATAACGGTGTGAAAAAGGAAATTTCTCTTTTTAAACCCTTTAAGCATAATTTTAGCAAGGTATAAAGCCAAGCAAAATTATGTTTTTATTTTCAAAACTTCGTAATGAAAATAAAATAGAAAGCCTAATGCTAATTTAATTGAAACATGTCACGACTTTTATCTATGCATTCCTTTTTCATCAAATTTAGGATAATAATAGTCATTATATTCTTTACTTCCTATAACAAATTTAGTAGTTGGGTCTATTTTTGCTTTTGCAGCTTCTTTTATAAGCTCATCTACTTTTTTATTAATTTTATCAAGAAGTGATAGACTAACCATATTAAAACAGTTAGTACAAATAATACATTGATTTATTCCACGAGATGTTTGAACATCTGAAATTATTCCTAGTGTTTCTTTTTTACAACTATAACAATAAAATTTTTGTGAGTGATTATTGCTCATAACATTTTTCCTCCTTTCTTATACTCTAATTATACTACATTTTTTGGTTTTTTAAATTTTTATCTACAAATTTATAAATAAATGTAGTATAATTTAATTAGTTAGTAGTTATTACTACCTATAAATTTATGCCTAGTGGTTGTTATACTTCCACCAAAAGGGCACCATTAAGGAATCCAGTTGAACTTTGGTTCAATTTACTAATAAATATCAATTCTAGAAATGGAATTGATTTTTTGTTGTGTAAAAGAAAGGGATGATTTAATGGTAAATATCATTAAACAAGAAATTGATATTGAAGAGGCATTAAAAAAACAAACTAGAGATGATAGAACTACTGATAACTACTTTAATAAAATAAGTAATGATGCAAAACATGATCTTGCTTGTGAAATAGTTATCGAACTTGGAAATATGGAATATTGGGATGAAAAAAGTTTAGAATATAAATATCAAATGACACAAGTGTTTGAAAAACTTCCTGAATTTATTCAAAAGATAGTTGAAAAATTATTTAATAATAATGTGTTAAGTTTATTTTCTTTCAAACATGATTATGATCCTGAAGAACGAAAAGCAAATCAAGAATTTGTGAGAAAACATAATTTATTTAACAAAAGAGAAATGAAAATACCACAAAATGAAAAACTTATTATAGCAAGAAAACAAATGGAACTATTAAAAAACAATAAATCATTTAATAACTTAGAATATATTGAAAATAAGGTAAATAATAAACAAACTTTACCATTGTAATAATAAAAGATGTCAAGGTAAATTTTACTCGACATCTATTTTTGTTTTTTATATTTATTCATTATGATAAAAATAGTAGTTAAAATAATGATACTTGAAATTAGAATAATGTACATTGTACTAATAGTTACATTATTATCAAAAAATGATATTTTGCAATCAAATGCTTTTTTTAATTCATCAATTACATCAACAGGTATATTTAATCTTAGCATTTCTCTAAAAGGTCCATTTAAAGAGTGATTCCTAAATAATGAGGTCGCATATGTGCCAGGCAAAAATGATAATATATTTTGTAAAGATTTACTAAAAGATGATAAAGGCATATATGCTCCACATAAAAATCCATAACCAGCACTTATCATTGTTCCAACAGCAGTACTCTGACCTTGAGTAGAAAGATTAAAGTTAACAACTGACGAAAGAATTGTTCCAAAAAGAGTTAATAATAATACATCAAGTAATATTAATAAAACATCATTTATATTCATGTACCACCCTTGAAAATAAACATATATGAAGCATATTATTGCAACAACAATATTTACAATTAGTGTTGATATGAAAGTTGAAAGTACATAACTTAGTCCAATTTTAAATTTACTTATTGGTGTTACATTTATATCTTTAATTGTATTATTGACTTTATCTTGAACCATAAGCAGATTTGAAGTAAATGCTACTGTTACACAACTTACTGCAAGTAACGAAGACATTAATTGACCACTTACTAGAGCATTAATCAATTTATTTGGTAATTCAAAGCCATCAGGTATAGCCGATAAAAAACTATCTCTATAAACATTAGCTAAAAAAGTTGCATATAATACAAGCAAAATAATTGGTGTTATTAATGAAGTAAAAAACATTCCTTTGTCAGAGAAATATACTTTAATATTTCTTTTTGTTAAATTAATAAGTTGACTCATTATTCTACCTCCAAATCGTATCCAGTAGCATTAAGAAAAACATCATCCATTTTTCCTTTAACAACTTCATAATCTTTAAATAAACTCTTGTTTTTTATGATTAATTCTGTTGCTTCCTCTAATGTTTTAATTTCTATTTTAAACCCATCTCTTATTTTTGTGTATGGCTTATTTAATTTTTTTATTTCATCTTCATTAATATTATAAATAAGTATCATATCATAAGCAAATTTGTTTTTTAATTCAAGGGGAGTACCTTCTGCTACAATAGAGCCTTTGTCTAATATAACTATATAATCAGAGTCTACTGCTTCTTCCATATAGTGAGTAGTTAGAAAAATAGTCAGTTTGCTATTCTTTCTTAATGAATTAAGAACTTTCCATATTTTTTTTCTTGTTCCAGGATCAAGACCAGTAGTTGGCTCATCTAGTATTAATATTTCAGGGTTATGTATTATTGCTCTAGCTATATCGACTCTTCTTTTTTGCCCACCTGATAATTGTGAAATAGTTTGTCTTTCAATTTCGTATAAGTCAAACAATTTTGATAATTCGTTATATCTTTTTACAAAATCATTTCCAGTTATTCCATAAAGAGATGCCTTAATTTTTAAATTATCATAAACCGTTAGGGATTTATCTAATAATGACTCTTGAAAGACAACACCAATTTTTCTTTTAATATATTTATCATCACTGTCTACTTCTTTATCACAGACTAAAATTGTTCCTGAATCTTTTTTTAACTCACCACAAATCATATTAATTGTAGTACTTTTACCAGCTCCATTTATTCCTAAAAAAGAAAATAATTCTCCATCTTTAACTCGGAAACTTAAATTATTAACGGCTTTAATACTTCCATAACTTTTGTTTAGATTATCTATTTTAATAATATTGCTCATTTTACACTCCTTAATTAATTTTCTCACATACATAATTATATCATTAAAACTATTTATTTTGTATAAACTGACGATATTTTGTTTAAAAAAGTAAAAATTTATGTTATATATAGAACTGATATTTATTAGTTTATTCTTTATAGATATAAATGTTCAAAATAGGCTCTTATATCGCACCAAATTGTATATTAAGAAGTTCAAAGTAAATTTGGACTTTTTTTAATACTTATTCACTCGAACCTCTTGACGCCGGTGCCATAATTGTATTATTTAATTTGTTAAATTAAAAGATTGGACTGTATATTTTACTATTTATTGTTAATAATATTATTGGTGGATAAATATGAAAGAGAATATTAATGTATTAGATGAAATTAATAAGGGCGCTTGTATGGGCATAGATGCTATTAGTTATATAATAGATAAAGTTAAGGATAAGAAATTTAAAAAACTACTTGAAAGACAGTCTAGCGAGTATAAAAAGATATCTGAAGATATTAATGAAATTTATTCTAAATATAATAGTGATGATGAACCACACGAGACTAATAAGATGGAAAAGACTATGACTTGGTTTGGTATTGAGATGAGAACTATGACTGATGATAGTGATGCTAAAATATCGGAGCTTCTCTTTAAGGGTACTAATATGGGAATACTTGAGGGGAGAAGAATATTAAATGATAAAAAGATGGATAAAGAAGTAGAGGAAATAGTGGATACTTATGTTAGGGTGCAAGAGAAAAATATTGACTCGCGAGAGCTATCTGATGCACCACGAGGAGTTGGAGAGCCTGGTGAAGAACTA
>ERZ772865.1078-NODE-1078-length-28974-cov-39.005706_pt1 | contig 28974 bp, 19 predicted proteins | sample MGYA00512133_ERZ772865 | MGnify/ENA primary metagenome ERZ772865 (study PRJEB29015, sample SAMEA2737722) | human gut metagenome | biome: human gut; feature: human-associated habitat; material: faeces | place: China | collected 2012 ...
AAATCAGCCCCACGAGCACGATGACGATGGCCAGCGACAGGGCGAAGATCGGGCGCGAAACGAAAAATTTCTCCATGGCGTCACTTTTTTTCGGGGATGACCTTCATACCGTCGTGCAGTTTCTGCTGCCCGGCCGTTACCACCAGTTCCCCGTCGATAAGCCCTTCGTCGATGCACCACATCGTCCCGTACGTGTCACCCGGGATCACCCGGCGGTACATGGCCGTGCTGTCGGGGCGCACCACCCAGACCGAGTTGACGCCCTGCGCCTGAGGAACGACCACGCGCGGCCGTACCGGGCCGACGTTGGCCTCCACACGGGCGAACTGCCCGGGTTTGAGCGAACGGTCGGGGTTGGGGAACATCACCACCAGCACGAGCGTCCCGGTCGTGCTCGACACGTCCTTGCGCGTGTAGTCGTAAAGCCCCTTGTAGGGGTATACCGTGCCGTCGGCCAGCATCAGGCGGATGTCGGTGAGCAGCCCCGCGTTGTCGAAGATCGAGGTGCGCGGCCCTGCCGCGCGCAGGTATTGCGCCATAGGGATCGCCACGTCGACGGTCAGCGTGTCGATGTTCGAAATGGTCGTCAGCACCGAAAATTGGGTACCCACGCCCACGTAGTCGCCCGTATGGGCGTTGCTCGAAGCGATGATGCCGTCGATCGGAGCATAGATACGGGTATAGCCCACCTGCAACCGTGCGTTGCGCACCTGCTGCTCGGCCGAACGCACGGCGGCCTGCGCGGCGACGTATTCGGCCGTATACTGGTCGAGCTGCGTCTGACTGATGGCGTCGATACGCGCCAGCGGCACGGCGCGTTCGTAGTTGTTGCGGGCCGAGACCTCCTGCGCACGCGCCGATTCGAGCGAAGCTTCGGCCGAAAGCAGGGTGGTGGAGAGCAGGTTGGGGTCGATCGTAAAGAGCAGCTGCCCCTTTCGAACCGGCATACCGCTGCTGAAATACTTGTTCACGAGATAGCCGTTGACACGGGGTTCGATCAGTGCGTCGAAATTGCTTTCGACACTGCTCACGAAGCTCATGCGGTTGGGGACGGTGTCCGTCGCCGCTTCGATCACCTCGACGCGCAGGGAGGGCTGCGCTCCGGTTGTATGCCGGCCGCGGCAACCGCCTGCCAGCAACGCCGCAAGGGCGCAAAGGAGTGTTCCGATTTTGTCCATTGAGAGCCATGATTTTTTCCTGAAAGAAGGCAAAAAACATACCGGTATTCGGTCTTGAATCTCCTAAAACACCGTGAAATAGCGCTTCAAGCGTATTTTTTTTATAAAAATATTTTCTCAATTCGAGATATTTCCTATATTTGCAAACGATAAACAACCCAAAATTTACGATTATGGAAAAATTAGTTGAGCAAATCAAAGCCCAGTACGCTCTTTTCGCTGAGAACGCAGAGGCTCAGGTATCTAAAAACAACAAAGCCGCCGGCACCCGCGCACGCAAGGCTGCGCTGGAAATCATGAAGCTGATGAAGGAATTCCGCAAGGCTTCGGTCGAGGCTGCCAAATAAGTTTGGAACCTGCAACGAAACAATAAGGGCTGTCCTGTTATGGACAGCCCTTATTGTTTCGTTATTCCTTTTCACGGATTATTCCGCCACGGATGCAAGGTCTCGCCTCAGCACCGGCGGTTCCGCTCCGCGTGCAACCCCGGCCGAACCCCGCTACAATTCGATACCCCGCCGACGGAAATAGGCAAGGTCGGTCCCGTTGAGTCCCGTCGCACGGAACGGTACGGCACGGTTGTGATCGTTGAGGTAACAGCGCCGCACCGTCGTATCGTAGGAGGGGCTTGCCAGCGACGCCTCCCTGTAAACGTAATCCGCCTCGATACGGGCGATGTCGGCGATGGTCTGAAAAAGCGCATGTGTCGTCGCCGGAGCGTTTTCATGGCTGGCGGCAGCGGCCGCCTGTTGGGGAAACACCCGCTTGTAATCCTCCGAAAACCACGCCAGCGAAGCGACGTGCAGCTGCCAGCAGGTCGTCGTAGGCGAGGCGTGTAGGAAACGTTCCCGATCGTCGTCGAGCATGTCCTCGCCGTGGTCGGCGCTGTAAAGCAATGCGCTGCACGCATCGAGCGATGCGAGATACCCGATCACCGACGACAGAAAGGTGTCGGTATAACGGATCGAATTGTCGTAAGCGTTCCAGATCTTCTGCTTGTGCTGCCGTTCGATGGCCACGTCGTCGTCGGGCAGAAAGTAGGCTGCCTCGCGCGGATAACGCTGGTGATAGCTGAAATGCGACCCGTAACAATGCAGGATGAAGAGCAGGTCGTTCTCCGTATCGGCCTCGACGATGCGTTTCATCGTGTCGAGCAGCTGCATGTCGTAACGCGGATGCCCCATATAGATAAGGCTGTCGGCATCGCGCGCCAATTTGTCGATCATCGCCCCCTGCGGCGACTGGTTCGAAAGAAACCACGTGCGGAAGCCCGCTTCGTTGAAGAGCGCGGGCAGTCCCTTGCGACGGAAGAGTTCGTCGTGTTCGTTCGTCCGGACAGACGAGAGGATCATCGGCACGCTCTTGTGCGTGGTATTGCTCTGCGTGAGCATGTTGCGGAACACGACGATCTCGTCTCCCAATGCCTTCAAGCGGGGATTCGTGGGACGGTCATAACCATACAGCTCCCAATTGGCGGCACGCGACGCTTCGCCGATCACATAGACGTAGATCTCCCGCTTGTCGGCCTTTGCCGTACGGCGGGCATGATAGCGGAACCCTGCCGACGTGCGGTCGTAATTCTCGATCTTGACGTATTCGCGCGCACAGAGCACGACGTTATAGGCCACGTTGACCGGAAAGATCTCGTTGCGGAGCACATGCCGTTTCGTTTGATAGGCCGCTTCTGGATGCGGCAGATTTTGTGGCGGCTTTCCAGAAGAGACAGGGTCTGTACATTTCCTGTATTGAAGAGATCGCTTTCAAGCGAGGATTCATTGACAAAGAGCAGCTGCTTGCTCTTGCAGAGCCGCTGCTTAAGACGAACTACGGAAAATATCTGGTAGAGGTAGCAAATGGACTCTAAGCTGCGGAAAATGGCGATTCTGGCCTCCATGGCGGTGATCCTGCTGGTGGCACTGCTGGTCATGTATGTCAATAGGGAGCAGTTTACGGCAGCTTCCGGACCGCCGGCATCCGGCACTCAGAATGCCGGAGCGGGTGACAGTGCATCTCCGGCGGAAAATGGCGTTCAGGCAGAAGAGACGGTCTCACCGGATGGTCAGATCGGCAATGATCTGAAGGCATTTTTAAAAGATAATACGTTTTTTGATCAGGAAGTAAATCCAATTCTGGAAGCTGCAAAGGATAACAGCAACCGTCTGTCTCTGGTAGCCACCTCCATAGAAAAGGATCTGCGGATCCAGATCGTGGATAACGAAGGAATTCCGGTGACCGGTGAAAGCTTCTATGTGCGGCTGGATGGCCTGGGTGATTACAAGGATCTGGATCAGGACGGTATCATTTACATTGGAGATCTGGATTCCGGAGACTATTATATTGAGCTCCTTCCCATTGAGGGATATAAGGTTCCGGTCAGTGAGACAAGAGTTCACGTCAAGGATAAAGTGGAGTATCTGGCCATTGACGATATTTCCCTGTTGATCAAGACGGAGGATGAAGTGGATGCAGAAGCCGAGGACAGCGCCGTGGCAGATGCTCTGGCAGATGCGGACAAGACAGAGATCCAGAAGCTGCAGACCACGTCCGGTAATGCAAAGGCCGGTATCGATGTCTCCAAATGGAACAAGGAGATCGACTGGGATAAGGTGAAAAATGCAGGAGTGCAGTTTGCCATTATCCGTGCCGGATACCGCGGTTCGGTAACCGGAAGCCTGGTGGAAGATCCCATGTTCGTGACGAACATGAAGGGTGCACAGGCCGCAGGAATTCCGGTGGGCGTATACTTTTTCACCCAGGCTGTGGATGAGAAGGAAGCTGTGGAAGAGGCTTCCGCGGTGATCGAACTGATCCGGGATTACCGGCTGAACTATCCGGTATTTATCGATACCGAAGGTGCGGGCGGTAACGGCCGTGCGGACAATCTGGATGCTGAGACCAGAACACTGGTATGTGAAGCGTTCTGCAGGACCATAGAAAATGCCGGATACACGGCGGGTGTCTATGCCAGCCGTAACTGGTACAACAATAATCTGCAGACAGCAAGACTGGAAAACTATCATATCTGGCTGGCAGAGTATCGCAGTGTTCCGTTATATCAGGGATATTATAAGACCTGGCAGTATACCTCCAAGGGAAAAGTGGACGGCATCGAAGGTCGTGTGGACATGAATATCACCTACGAATAGTCAATAAAAATAAAGAGTGAGGACGAAATAAATGGGTAAAATAACAGTAGAAACCTGTGAAATTGAAGGATTAAAGATCATTACTCCTACGGTATTCGGAGATGCCAGAGGATATTTTATGGAGACTTACAATTATAACGATTTCAAGGCTGCGGGAATTCCTGAGGTGTTCGTACAGGACAATCAGTCCGCTTCCAAGAAGGGTGTATTGCGTGGACTGCATTTCCAGAAACATTTTCCTCAGGACAAGCTGGTGCGCGTGATCCGCGGAGAAGTCTATGACGTGGCAGTGGATCTGCGGGAAGGTTCCAGGACTTTCGGCCAGTGGTACGGAGTGCTTTTGTCTGAAGAGAACAAGAAGCAGTTCTTTATCCCGAAGAATTTTGCACATGGTTTTCTGGTACTGTCGGATTATGCGGAATTCTGCTATAAATGTACGGATTTTTATCATCCCGATGATGAGGGCGGTATTGCCTACAATACACCGGATATCGGTGTAAAATGGCCGATTCCCGAAGGTATGGAACTGACGCTTTCCGAGAAGGATACCAAGTGGGGCACACTGGAACAGTACGTGAAGGAAAAAGAGAATGAAGGTAAGTAAGAAAACGGGTATTACCCTGTTTGTGACAGCGGCAGTGATCATGGCGGTGCTCATTGTATTCCATAAGAATCCGGGACCTGCGGCAGATCCGGGACAGGAACTGGCCAAGAAGATCATTTCCTGCGTAGTGATCGCGGCGGCATGCGCTGCTTTTATTCACTGGTATGATAAATTCACCGGACTGCCGGTGGAACTGTTCCAGAACCGTCATCTGATCTGGAAACTGGCCAAAAATGATTTCAAAAAAAGATATGCGGGATCTTATCTGGGTGCGGTATGGGCCATGGCGCAGCCGGTGGTCACGGTGGCTATGTATTACATTGTTTTTGATAAGATCATGGGTAATACGAGTACTCCCCTGCGGGAGGGTGTGGAAGTACCCTTCGTATTGTTCCTGACGGCGGGACTGGTGCCCTGGTTCTATTTCAGTGAGGCATTGAACAATGGGACAAATGCACTGCTGGAATATAATTATCTGGTGAAAAAGGTAGTATTCAAGATCAGTATCCTGCCTATCATCAAGATCATTGCAGCCACCTTTATTCATGTATTTTTTGTGTGTCTGTTGTTGATCGTGGCCGCTATCTACGGATATTATCCTACCATATATACTACACAGATCATTTATTATAGTTTCTGCCTGTTTGTTTTCGTACTGGCGCTAAGCTACACGACCTGTGCAGTAGTAGTTTTTTTCCGGGATCTGTCCCAGATCATCAGTATCGGATTGCAGATCGGCATGTGGGCCACTCCCATTCTGTGGAATCTGGATGCATTGTCCGGCAAATGGATCATGATCCTGAAGCTGAATCCGCTGGTGTATATTGTAAACGGTTATCGAAGCGCTATTTATGAGAAGGAATGGTTTTTCCAGGATTTCTTTTCCACCATGTATTTCTGGATTGTAACGGTAGTACTGTTCGGGTTGGGAGCCGTTATTTTCAAACGATTGAAGGTACATTTCGCAGACGTGCTATAATACGAATGATTGTTACGATTTCGAGAGTTCGAAGAACGGAGAAATCGTATTATAAAAAACAGAGCATAGCAAAACTTTTATAGATGAAGAACCTTGTGGGGAGGAGCTGCATTACAAAACTGTTGTGGGGAAAACAGAAAGGGTGAAAGTAATTGAAGGGTGCTCGTGAAAAATTTAGAAAATTTTGGTTATGGAAGCCGGGAAAGATCCTGCTGGCCGTGGGATGCTGCGGACTGCTGCTGTTGACGCTGATTCCATTGTTTCGTCTGACAGTCTATGCGGTTCCGTATTATGATGATTACAATTTCGGAAGATTTGCCAGAGCTGCCATGGAGCAGGAACAGTCAAAATGGGCTGCCATCTCCGGTGCACTGGATTGCTCCAGAACGCAGTGGTATGCGTGGCAGGGAACCTATTCTTCTATTTTCTTTATGGCATTGATGCCGGCAATCTGGGGAGAACAGTATTATTTCCTCGGTCCAGTGTTCATCCTGCTGCTATTGCTAGCGGGTACCATGACATTTACCCATGTGATCCTGCGGAAAGTACTGGGCATGGAAAAGTGGACCGGCCTGGCAGCACAGGCAGTGATTACAGTGGCAGTCTTTATGTTTATTTATTCCGCACAGAGTGGCTTCTACTGGTATAACGGCGGAGTTCATTACGTGGGAATGCACGGCTTTGGATTGTTGATGTTGTCTGTGGCAATCTGCCTGGAGAGAGCAGAAGGAAGAACTGCTACCGGGCTGCTATTTACGGCCTCGGTACTGCTTTCCATGATCACGGCCGGAAGCAATTTTGTCACGGCATTGCAGGGACTCTTATCGCTGTTGACGATTCTGTTTATAAGTGTGGTAGTGGAACACCGGAAAAAGGGACTGTGGCTGTTGCCTGCTACGCTGGTATACATTATAGGATTTGGGCTGAATGTAGCGGCACCGGGCAATTCCGTGCGGGCCCGCAGCTATGTCGGCTGGGGATACAGTCCCCTGGAGTCCATCGGCAGATCTTTTCTGGAAGGAGTAAAACATCTTCCAGAGTTTACGGGATCTATTGTTCTTATGGTAATGGTGATGCTGTTACCCCTGATCTGGCAGGCACTTAAGGAGACGGAGTATCGTTTCCGGTATCCGGGAGTCGTACTTCTGTGGTCCTTCTGCCTGTATGCCACCGGTTACACCCCAAGCCTGTATTCCCTCGGACATGCCGGATTGTCCAGAACTCTGAATGCGGTGAAGATCACATATTTATTGCTGTTGTTCCTGAACGAAATATACTGGTGTGGCTGGCTGCAGCAAAAACTGCAGAAGAAGGCATCAGGCAGCGCGGCAAGATGGCTGGCGAACTGGAACGGAGCCGCAGTGTGGTGGTTTTATGCGATTATGGGTCTGGAATTTATCATGATCTTTCAGGTGTCACCCAATCAGGCAGGACATTATTCGGCTTATGGGGCCTATTACTATGTGCATACCGGAGAAGCGTATAATTTCCATCAGGAATATCTGGAACGGGTGGAGAAGCTATTGGAAGATGAGGATGATGTACAGCTGCAACCTTATCACTACAAGCCCTGGTTTTTGTGCATGGGAGACCTCTCGGAGGATGAAAATAACGAGGCCAACCGTTCTCTGGCCATATGGTATGACAAAGACAGTGTAACGCTGATAAGCGAGGATTAAAATTGATGCAGGAAAAGAAAAAGCTGGCCATTGAAGTCGATAATGTCCAGAAGATCTATAAACTATATGATAAGCCCTCAGATCGGATGAAGGAGGCTTTCGGCTTCGGAAAAAAGACGAAGCATAAGCTTCACTATGCCCTGAAGGGTGTGGACATGAAGATCTATCAGGGAGAAACGGTGGGTATTATAGGTACCAACGGTTCCGGTAAATCCACGATCCTGAAGATCATCACCGGTGTATTGAATCCCACTTCGGGAAGAGTGCTGGTAAATGGCCGTATTTCCGCTCTGCTGGAGCTGGGTGCCGGATTCAATATGGAATATAACGGCATTGAAAATGTGTATCTGAACGGGACAATGATGGGATTTTCCGAGAAGGAGATCGAGGCAAAGCTTCCGGAGATCTTAAGTTTTGCGGATATCGGAGATTACGTCTATCAGCCGGTGAAGACTTATTCCAGCGGTATGTTCGTCCGGCTGGCCTTTGCGGTGGCCATCAATATCGAGCCGGAGATCCTGATCGTGGATGAGGCTCTGAGTGTCGGTGACGTATTTTTCCAGGCAAAATGTTATCATAAATTCGAAGAATTCAAGAAGATGGGCAAGACCATTGTGTTCGTCAGTCATGATCTGAGCAGTATCAGCAAATATTGTGACCGTGTATATCTGCTGAATCAGGGAAATATCCTGGGCGAAGGCAGTCCCAAGGCTATGATCGACACCTACAAGAGGGTATTGGTGGGACAGTATGACGGCCCGGAGAGTGTGGGAGAAGAGACTGCCAGTCTGCTGGATGATGAAGACCTGCAGAGAGCAGCTGCCCAAAAAGCAGATGAGAAGGGGACCGATGCTTCCCAGGCTTCCATGGAGGCCAAGGGGCAGAATCCCAATGCCCTGGAATACGGTACGAAGCAGGCACAGATTGAGGAATTTTACATTACGGATGACAGAGGGGTTCCCACCAATGCGATCCTGAAGGGCAGTATGTTTACCATCCATATGCGGGTTCGTTTTATGGATCATATTCCGGCCCCCATTTTTGCATTTTCTGTAAAAAACGTCATCGGTGTGGAGATCACCGGTACAAATACCATGATTGAAAAGGCTTTTCTGGACAGCGTGGAGCCGGGAGAGGTGAAAAATGTGACTTTTACCCAGAAGATGAACTTACAGGGTGGTGAGTATCTGCTGTCTCTGGGAGTGACCGGCTACAATCAGGATACCTTCGAGGTATATCACAGACTGTATGATGCCTTGAATATTACGGTGGTATCGGACAAGAACACCGTAGGATATTATGATATGGATTCCGAAACAAAAGTATGGGATGCGGAGGAGAAGTAAGGAATGACAGAGACCATCGGGAAGATCACACTGAATCTGGATAAATATCCCGGCGAGGATTATTATTGCGACGGCAGTGTGGAGGACGAGATCTTAGACATTGTAAAAAAATACAGTACGGTGGAATATGACAGGATCATTGCGGAGCGAAAGAGCTGGCCGATCCTGTATCATTTGTCTGCTCTCCGGGAAAATATCGTGGATTTCCTTCCCATACAGAAAACAGAGAAAGTGCTGGAAGTGGGCAGTGGATGCGGAGCCATCACGGGTGCACTGGCAAGAAAAGCCGGGGAAGTGACCTGTGTGGATCTCTCGAAGAAGCGCAGCCTGATCAACGCCTACCGCCACAGCGAATGTGAAAATGTGACGATCCATGTGGGCAATTTCACGGATGTGGAACCGGAACTTCCCGCAGACTATGACTATATCTGTCTGATCGGTGTTTTTGAGTACGGACAGGCTTACATAGGTGGCAAGACGCCTTACGAGGATTTCCTTAAGATCCTGCAGAAGCATCTGGCACCGGACGGCAGGATCGTGATTGCCATTGAGAACAAATACGGATTGAAATATTTTGCCGGATGCAAGGAAGATCATCTGGGCAGCTGGTTTTCCGGCATTGAAAATTATCCGGAGGGCGGTGTGGTACGCACGTTTTCCCGGAAAAAGCTGGAGCGCATTTTCGATGCCTGCGGTGTGAGAGAGCGCAGTTTTTATTATCCGTATCCCGATTATAAATTTATGACCACAGTCTATTCCGATGCTTATCTTCCAGGACGTGGAGAGCTGTCCAACAATCTGCGGAATTTTGACCGGGACAGAATGCTGTTGTTCGATGAGAAGAGTGCTTTTGACGGAATTGTGGAGGAAGGATTGTTTTCCGTTTTTTCCAATTCCTATATGGCGGTGATCGGAGCACCTCTGGATCTGAAATATGCCAGATATTCCAATGACCGTGCGGAAAGCTTCCGGATCCGCACCGAGATCCTGCGGGACAAGGAAGGCTGTAAGACGGTCCGAAAATATCCGCTGACAAAAGAAGCGGAAGCCCATGTGCGTCATATGCCGGAGGCTTATGAAAAATTGAAGGAACGGTATGCGGGAAGCAGTCTGGATGTCAATGTCTGCCATCTGGGAGAAGAGAACGGCATACCTTATGCGGAATTTGAGTTCGTGCCGGGCAGACCGCTGTCGGAACTGATGGACGAATGCCTGGACAGACAGGATGTGGAGGGATTTCACAACCTGTTCGCAGAATATCTGGAGAGAGTGGGCTACGGGGAGGATGTGCCGGTGGCAGACTTTGATCTGATCTTTGCCAATATTCTGGTGGATGGTGACCACTGGACACTGATTGATTATGAATGGACTTTTGGCCGTCCCATAGAGACCAGAGCTCTGGCCTTCCGGGCTGTATACTGTTATGTACTGGAAGATGAAAGACGTAATGCACTGGAACTGGATCGTATTCTGGATCGTCTGGGCATCACGGAAAACGAAGCCAGACAGTACAGAGAGCAGGAGATGGAATTTCAGAAATATGTGACCGGACAGAAATTGTCCATGGGTGAGATCCGCAATCTCTTAGGCGGCGAAATTTATAAGCCCACGGAATGGATCGGGCGGTTCCGTCAGACGGAGGGAGAACTCAGGGTACAGATCTATGAGGACAAGGGACAGGGATTTTCCGAAGAAAATTCTTATTTCCCGGAGAACGTCTATGCAGAGGAAAAACAGGCGGAATTTACGGTGAATTTCGATGGAAATGTCCATTATTTACGGCTGGATCCGGCCATGTGCGCCTGCGTGTGTAAAATCCGGGAGCTTACCATGAACGGACAGCCGGTTCCTGTGCAGGACAAAAAGATCGTTACCACCAATGGAAAAATCTTAAAGTCCGCAGACGGTGCGGAGCATCCCAGCGTGGTATTTCCCACGGAGGATCCGAATCTGACGATCCGGGTGGATGCATTGGACAGAAAGGCAGAGAACATCCTGACTGTGAAAATGGAGATCGTGCAGATTCCCCTTGCTGTGGCAAGTGACATGGCGGGAGCGGTGAAAAAATTTTTCTAAGGAGACAGGAAACTTGAGCATTCGGACGTCAGTAAAGCAGATGCTTGTCAGACAACAGGATAAAAAGTATGAAGCAGAACTGGCAAAGCTGCGGGTGACCTACGCGCAATGGGCTGCGGAGCAGGAAAAAAAGATTGCGGAAACAGTGGTCACAGAGATCGGGGAAAGAGCCGGTCTTGCGGAATTCGTGATCTACAGGCAGCAGAAAGGACAGCTGGCGGAAAATGCTGTGGAGCGGATCAATGCGTATTTTGTGAAGCATCCGGAGGCAGAGATCGTCTATGGAGATGAAGATCTGCTGTCAGAGAACGGAGAGCGTGTGATCCCCTGGTTCAAGCCTTGCTGGGCTCCGGATACCTACCGGGCTTTCTTCTATGTGGGAAGCGTCGTGGCAGTGCGGAGCAGACTGTTGCAGAAACTGGGGGAGCCCGGGGCTGTGACAGAAGGAGAGAGCACCGGCAGGGAAATAGTTTTTTCGAAAGCGGAAGAGATCCGTCCCCTGATGGACCGGCTGTTTCTGGCGGCCGATGGATTTGAGAGAGGCTGTCATACCATTGGACATCTGGAAGAAGTGCTGTTTCACGGCACTTTTGGTACTGCGGGAATCGGACTGCAGGGACCGGCAGAAACCAGCCGGGAGAAAGCGGAAGATGAGCAGAACCCCTGGGAAGAGTACCGGACGGCAGCGGAATCCGCAAAACTGTCCGTGGAACTGGCAGCCAAAGCGGCAGAGGAAGCCAGAGAACTGTTCGCCGGAGAACTTAGGGTCTCTGTGATCATTCCTTCCAAAGATAATCCTTCCGTACTGGGAAAATGTCTGCGGTCGCTGACGCAACGCCCGGAGGGCAGTGTTCCGGTGGAAATCCTGCTGATAGATAACGGAAGTAACGAGGAAAACAGGAAAAAAACAGAACAGCTGGTGGAAGAAATCCGGACAGCCGGAACACCGATCCGGTATGTATATGAGCCTGCGGAGTTCAATTTTTCCACCATGTGTAATCGTGGCGCAGAACTGGCAGATGGCAAGCTGCTGCTGTTCTTAAATGATGATATTGAATTATGTGAGAATGACTGGCTGGATAAAATGGTGTCCAGAGCCTTGCAGCCTTATGTGGGCAGTGTGGGACTGAAACTTTATTATCCGGATTCCGTGAAGATCCAGCATGACGGCATTGTCAATCTGCCGGTGGGACCGGTGCATAAGCTACAGTTTATGGAGGATGACAGAAGCTACTATTTTGGACGGAACCGTTTTACACAGGATTGTGTGGCCGTGACGGGAGCCTGTCTCCTGATCCGGACAGAGGTGTTCCGGGAGGCCGGAGGATTCCGGGAAGTGTTGCGGGTAGCCTATAATGATGTGGAACTGGGCTTCCGGCTTCTGGAAATGGGATACTACAATGTGGTGTGGAACGACCGCTTTGCATATCACCATGAATCTCTCAGCCGGGGAAGCGATGAAAGTCCTGAGAAAATGCAGCGTCTGGTACAGGAGAGAGAACTGCTCTACCAGATGCATCCACAGTTCCGGGGAGAGGATCCTTTTTACCCGAAGGGGCTGAACCGGGAGGGACTGGACAGCCGTGTGGTTCCGGCATATCTGACAGATCGGAATGTTTTACAGGAGCCTTTCTGGAAAAGGGGACTTCCTGGCGGAGAGGAATTACAGAAGATCCGCAGGGATAACTGCCTGATGGCCAGAGTAGAGACAGCGGGACCGGAGCGGATCCAGGGATATAGTGTGATTCTGGGGGACGATAATGCCTGCTATGAAAAACATCTGTTGCTGATTCCCTGTGGGGAAACAGAAGGACAGGGTGTGTGGTCCATGCAGTTGATGCCTGCCTACCGACAGGAACTGGAGGAAAATCTTCCGGATCAGAAAAATGTGGCATTGGGCGGCTTTTGTGTCCTCAGAGAAGGAGAACAACTGCCGGCTGGAAACTATACGATCGCTGTTCTTGTGGTGAATCGTGTCAGCAAGCTGAAACTTTGGAATACTACGGGAAAATATCTGACCGTAGAGCTTCCGGCAGCAAAAGAATAAAACAGATGCATGATCCGCTAAAATGCGGTGAAAGCATCACGGAGGAGACATATGTCAGAGAGCAACACCGAGATCAATTATAAGGAAGCCTACGAGAGAGAGCATGAAAAATGTGCGGATCTGGCGGACAAGATCGTAGTACTGGAATCGGAGAAGGAAGATCTGCAGTTCAAACTGGACCGAATCAAGAAAAATAAATTCTGGAAGGCTACAGGACCTGCCAGGAGTGTGATCCATTTTGCCCAGAGACAGAAGGAACGGCTGTCTCATTGCGGTGGTCCCAAAGATATTCTGCGGAAGATCCGTAACAAGAGTCACCAGAAGAGCCTGATGGAATCCTACGGTACCGGAAGCTTTCCCGACGCGGAGCAGAGGAAGAAAGAGGAAGAAACGGTATTCCCCTATATGCCGAAGATCAGTATTCTCGTGCCGTTGTGGAATAACAAGAGAGAGTTCCAGATACAGATGCTGGACTGCGTCATGAACCAGACCTATCAGAACTGGGAACTGTGTCTGGCGGACGGTTCCGATGCGGAACATGCTTACATCGAAGAACTCTGCAAGGAGTACGCGGCGAAATCAGATGGCCGTATTGTATATAAGCACCTGGACCATAACGGAGGTATTTCCTACAACACCAATGAGTGTTACAAGCTGGCCACTGGAGACTATATCGGACTGTTCGATCAGGATGACATTCTGCATCCTTCCGTATTGTATGCCTATGTCAAGGAAATCAATGAACAGGGTGCGGATTATCTGTACTGTGATGAGACCACCTTCCAGGAGGACAATATTAATAAAATGCTGACCATGCATTTTAAGCCGGATTATGCACCGGATAATCTGCGGGCCAACAATTATATCTGTCATTTCAGCGTCTTTTCCAGAAAACTTCTGGAAGGCGAGGAACTGTTCCGTACGGCTTTTGACGGTGCGCAGGACCACGATATGATCCTGCGTCTGACGGACAGAGCACAAAAGATCGTACATGTGCCCAGACTGATGTATTACTGGAGAAGCCATGCGGGCAGTACCGCCGCCAGTATTGACGCAAAGCCCTATGCCATCGAGGCGGCAAAGGGTGCCGTGGCGGATCATCTGAAAAAGCATGGATTCAAACATTTTCAGATCACCAGTACCAGAGCCTGTGCCACAATTTTCCGGATCCGCTATCAGATTCTGGGAGATCCGAAGATATCCATCGTGATCGCCAACAAGGATCACGTGGAAGATCTGAAGAGATGTATTACTTCTATTCAGAAGAACAGCACCTGGAGCAACTACGAGATCATCGTGGTGGAGAACAACAGCACCACACCGGAAATCCGGGATTACTATTCCCAGCTGCTGGGATTGTCCGGCAATGATTCCTACGCAGAGAGATGCAAGCTGCATACCGTCTGCGGTCATGACGGCGGGATTCTGCACAGCGAGGACGGCCGGATCTCTGTGGTGACCTATCATGGTGACTTTAATTATTCTGCTGTAAATAATCTGGGAGTATCCTATGCCACCGGAGATTATATCCTTTTGCTGAACAATGATACGGAAGTGATCACTGCCAACTGGATGGAAGAGATGCTGATGTATGCACAGCGGGAAGATGTGGGTGCCGTAGGTGCAAAGCTGTATTATGCGGACAAGACGATCCAGCATGCCGGTGTAGTCATCGGACTGGGGGCACATCGCACCGCAGGACATACCCATTATCGTATTCCGGTACAGAACCTCGGCTACATGGGACGCCTGTGTTATACCCAGAATGCCACGGCAGTGACCGGAGCATGTCTGTTGGTGAAAAAGAGTCTGTATGAGCAGGTGGGAGGACTGGACGAGAGCTTTGTGATCTCTCTGAATGACGTGGATTTCTGCCTGAAACTGCGCAAACTGGGACTGCTGAATGTATGGACCCCTTTTGCGGAACTGTATCATTATGAATCTATTTCCAGAGGTCTGGATGATCAGGGAGAGAAGGCGGAGCGTTACAACAAAGAATCCGAGCATTTCCGTGAAAAATGGAAGGCAGAGCTGGAAGCAGGAGACCCCTATTACAACCCGAATTTCTCTCTGGATCGCAGTGACTACGCACTGAGAGATCCGGTTAGCGGACGTTAAATTGCTCTTTTCAGTAAAGGTAATCTATGGTAGAATAATGGCGGAGAGCGTTTACTGAAGAAAGATAAAGATAGCGATAAAACAGGAGGATAGGAAAATGAGTTATATGGACGAACTGAATTTCTGGTTGAATGATGATTATTTTGACCAGAAGACCAAGGATGAACTTCTGGCAATCCGCAACAACGAGGCAGAAGTGGAAGATCGTTTTTACAAGGAACTGGAATTCGGTACCGGCGGTTTACGTGGCGTGATCGGTGCAGGAACCAACCGCATGAACGTATATACCGTTCGTAAGGCAACTCAGGGTCTTGCTAATTATATCATTAAGCGCGGCACCCAGAGCAAGGGTGTGGCTATCGCATTTGACTCCCGCCGCATGTCTCCCGAGTTTTCCGATGAGGCAGCAAGATGCCTGGCAGCCAATGGCATCAAGGCATACATTTTTGAATCTTTAAGACCTACCCCGGAACTGTCCTTTGCCCTTCGTACGCTGGGATGTACCGCAGGTATCGTAGTGACCGCAAGCCACAACCCTCCTGAGTACAACGGCTACAAAGTATACTGGGAGGACGGCGCACAGGTAACCGCTCCTATCGATAAGGACATCATCACCGAAGTACAGGCCATCAAGGATTATCATACCGTGAAGACCATGAGCAGAGAAGATGCGGAAAAAGCAGGCCTCTATCAGGTGATCGGTAAAGAGATCGATGACAAGTACATGGCTGAGCTGAAGAAGCAGATTATTCATCCCGATGTTATTCAGGAAATGGCTGATGACATCAAGATCGTATATACTCCGTTATGCGGTACCGGTAACAAGCCGGTAAGACGTATCCTGTCCGAGCTGGGATTTAAGCACGTCTATGTAGTTCCCGAACAGGAGAATCCGGATCCAAACTTCACCACACTGGATTACCCGAACCCTGAGGATCCCAAGGCATTTACATACGCACTGCGTCTGGCCAGGGAGAAGGATGCGGACATCGTTCTGGCAACCGATCCCGATGCAGACCGTCTGGGGGTGTATGCCAAGGATACCAAGACCGGCGAGTATGTGGCATTTACCGGTAACATGTCCGGTATGCTGATCGCAGAATATATCCTGAGAGAGAAGACTGCTACCGGCGCTATGCCCGAGAATCCAGCACTGGTAACCACCATCGTTACCACCAATATGACCAAGCCCATCACCGAAGCTTATGGTGTAAAGCTGATCGAAGTACTGACCGGCTTCAAGTTCATCGGTGAGCAGATCAAGTTCTTCGAGCAGACCGGCAGCAACAATTATGTATTCGGTCTGGAAGAGAGCTACGGCTGTCTGGCAGGTACTCATGCAAGAGATAAGGATGCAGTTGTAGCAGTTATGTGTCTGTGTGAAGTGGCGGCTTACTGCAAGAAGCACAACATGACTCTGTGGGATATGATGGTATCCATGTATGAGAAATACGGTTACTTCAAGGAGACCCAGTACACCATTACCATGAAGGGTATCGACGGTGCAAGACAGATCGCCGAGATCATGGATAAGCTTCGTAAGAATCCGCCCAAGGCATTCGGTGACCTGAAAGTGGAGAAATTCCGTGACTATCTGAACGATGTAGTCATCGACATGGAGAGCGGCGAGAAGACCACTACCGGACTTCCCAAGTCTAATGTCCTGTATTTTGAGCTTCCCGACAATGCATGGTGCTGCGCCCGTCCTTCCGGAACCGAGCCCAAGATCAAGTTCTACATGGGTGTTAAAGGTAACAGCATAGAGGATGCACAGGCCAAGGTAGAGAAGCTGACCGAGGATGTAAAGGCTGTACTGTAACCACCATGAGTAAATAGCATGCAAGTATGTTATTCAGGAAAGCTCTGGAAGAGCGATTTTGCGAATGGGGTTCTGAATAGTTAATGTTATTTTTAAGAGCGAATCGCCCGGGAAGGGCGATTTGCTCTTTTATAAAAGTGGAGGTATCCGTGGCAAAGCTGAACATAGCAAACCTTAAGAAAACTCTATATTATTTGCAACGCAACGGCCTGAGGGAAACCTGGATCTCTGTAAGGGAACGCCTGACAGAGACAGACCGCTATTTTTATGTGCCCTGTCCGGAAGAGGAACTGGAAAGGCAAAGTTGCAGAAAATGGGATAATCCGGTTACACTCAGCATTGTGGTGCCGTTGTACCATACCCCGGAAATCTATCTGAACAGAATGATAACAAGCGTTATGCAACAGAGCTATCCTCACTGGGAACTGATTCTGGCGGATGCCACAGAGGATCACAGTGTGGAGGAGACGTTGACAAATCAGGGATTCCTGACAGAACGGCTCCTGGAAAATGCGGAAACTATTGCAGCGGATGCAAGGATCCACTATATACACCTTACGGAAAATGCCGGAATTGCGGCGAATACCAATCAGGCATTACCCTATGCAAGGGGAGAATATATCGGCCTGCTGGATCATGATGATGTATTGACACCGGATGCTCTGTATGAGATGGCAGATGCTATTACCAAAGCAAATGACAGAGGTGTCAGAGTCGCATTCGCTTATTCGGATGAAGACAAATGCAACGGGGATGAGACAAAATATTACGATCCCAACCATAAAGAAGACTTTAATTACGATTTAATTCTGAGTAATAACTATATCTGCCATTTTCTGGTGATGCATGCAGATCTGATGAAGAAACTTGCCTTCCGGCCAGAATGCGACGGTGCCCAGGACTATGATCTGGTGCTGCGGGCAGTGTCAGAGGTGCTGGCTGCAGATGGCCGCTCCGGGGAGGAGAGAATTCTTCATATTCCCAGAGTGCTGTATCACTGGAGATGCCATGAAGCATCTACAGCAGCCAATCCCCACAGCAAGAAATATGCTTACGAAGCGGGGCTGCGTGCACTGCAGGATCATGCGGCAGAGCGTGGGATCCCGGCAAAGGCAGAGGAGACCAGACATGTAGGATTTTATCGGTTACAATATACAGAGGTATTACAGGAGAGACCGGATGTGGCTGCCGTAGGTGGCAGAGTGCTGTCTGGGAAAAACCGCGGCAGGATCGCCGGCGGCAGAATGACTGCGGACGGAAAGGTGTTCTACGAGAGACTGCCGAAGGACTTTGGCGGTTATCTTCACCGGGCGGAGCTGTCCCAGGATGCAGAAGCGTTAGACCTTCGCTGCATCAGGATCCGGTCAGCTGACAGGGAATTGTTTGAAAAAATCGTGGGAGTGCCTTATACGGAAGTAGTAAGAGGTCCGGAACAACAGCCGGTATTTGACAGCTCCACACTGCCTGCCGGGGCAGATATCCGGCTTTTAAGTCTGCAATTATCGGAAGCATTACGAAAACGGGGAAGACTGCTGTATCTGCCGGAGTATCCGGAGAAATGGGAGAGACTATGAAGGAAGTAACCGTCGTTATACCCAATTACAACGGAATGAAATATTTACCGGAATGCATGGCTTCCCTGTGTCAGGGACAGGAAAATGCACCGGAATATGAAGTGCTGATCATAGACAATGGTTCTGCTGACGGGAGCGTGGAATATCTGGACAGCGAATGGTGTCGCAAAAAAGAGGCACCGGCAGAAGAGGGGGGGAAACCGCAGGTGCGTCTGATCGCCCTGCCGGAGAACACCGGCTTCTGTCATGCGGTGAATCTGGGAATCCGAGAGGCACGAAGCCCCTATGTGATCCTGTTGAACAACGATACCAGAGTAGAAGCTGGATTTGTGAAAGGACTGTATGATGCCATTCGGAAGGATGAAAAGATCTTTTCCGTCAGCGCCAAAATGCTTATGTGGGATAAGCCAGAGCTGCTGGATGATGCGGGAGACCGCTACTGCGTTCTGGGATGGGCATATTCCCGGGGAAAAGGCCGGCCTGCTGTGGATTATGACAAGAATGTCAGCATATTCTCAGCCTGTGGCGGAGCGGCAATTTACAGACGTCAGGTATTTGAGGAGATCGGCTATTTTGACGAAGCGCATTTTGCTTATCTGGAAGATCTGGATATCGGTTACCGTGCCCGGATCTACGGCTATGAGAACCGGTACGAGCCGACGGCATCCGTTCTGCATTACGGCAGTGCTTCTACGGGATCCCGCTACAATTCCCGGAAAACGGAACTTTCTTCTTCCAATAATATCTATGTCATCGGCAAAAATATGCCGCTACTACAGTGGATCATGAATCTGCCGTTCTTTTTGCTTGGATTTGGCATAAAATTTCTGTTTTTTTGTAAGAAGAGAATGGGAAAACTATATTTAAAGGGATTGGCCGAAGGGTGGAAACGTACCGTGGGTCCTGTGGGAAAGCAGGCAAAGGTGCACTTTCAATGGAGCCATCTATGGAATTATGTGAAGATTCAGTGGCAATTATACCTGAATGTTTTTCGAATTCTTATGAAATCTTAAGAAATTGCTTCATAAATTCTTAAGTTGAGAAAAAACCACCGTTATTGTAGAATGAAATCGTTGAAAAGAAGCTTTTCGGACTTAAAGATTGGGTGACCCGTATGATAAAAGACAACCAGAAAGTCTTTAACAGGCTTCTTGTGATAATAGATGCGCTGATCACGGCAGCATCTTTTGTCCTTGCCTATTATATCAAATTTTATATCTTAAATGACGGTCCGGGGATCGGTGTCCTGCCGGTGCAGGATTATTATATGCTGCTTCCCTTTATTGTACCCGGTTATATGTTCCTGTATTACCGGTGCAGTGTGTATTCCCCGAAGCGTACGGTTCGCCGCAGACATGAGATATACAGTATCCTGCAGGCGAATACCATTGGCCTGGCGGCTTTGATCATTATTTTGTATATGATCATCCGTGAGATCAATTTTTCACGATCCGTCATGGCAATTTTTTATGTCCTGAATGTTTTTCTGACTTCCGTATTCCGTATCATCATGCGCAAGGCATTGCGTTCCATACGGAAAAAAGGATACAATCTGAAGCATATTTTGCTGGTAGGTTATTCCCGGGCGGCGGAGGAATATATCGACAGAATCCTCAGCAATCCCCAATGGGGATATGTAGTGTGTGGTATTCTGGATGAGCACATCCCGGGCGGCACGACCTATAAGGGAGTGAAAGTACTGGGAACGCTTGGTAATCTGGAATACATCCTTCCGGAGAACAAGCTGGATGAAATCGCAATCACACTTTCCCTGAAGGATTATGATTATCTGGAAGGTGTGGTGGATATCTGTGAGAAATCCGGGGTGCACACCAAATTCATTCCGGATTACAGCAGTCTGATCCCCAGCAGACCCTATACGGAGGATCTGATGGGATTACCGGTGATCAATATCCGGTATGTACCGCTGACGAACACAGGCAATATGGTGATCAAGCGGGCAATGGATATCGTTGGTTCCATTTTCGGTATCATTATTACCTCACCGATCATGCTCATATCAGCAATTCTGGTAAAGCTGTCCAGCCCGGGACCGGTGATCTTTAAGCAGGAACGGGTAGGACTTCATAATAAGCCGTTTTATATGTACAAATTCCGCAGCATGGCAATGCAGACGGCGGCGGAAGAGAAAAAGGGATGGACGGTACGCAATGACCCCAGAGTCACCGGTATCGGTAAGGTTCTCAGACGTACCAGTATCGATGAACTTCCCCAGCTGTTCAATATCTTAAAAGGAGATATGAGTCTGGTCGGTCCCAGACCGGAAAGACCGCAGTTTGTGGAAAAGTTCAAGGAAGAGATTCCCCGTTACATGGTAAAACATCAGGTACGGCCGGGACTGACCGGATGGGCACAGGTGAATGGCTTGCGCGGTGATTCCTCCATCAAGAAGAGAATCGAATATGATATTTACTATATTGAGAACTGGACCATTGGATTTGATATCAAGATCATTCTTATGACGTTCTTTACAGGATTTATTAATAAAAATGCTTATTAGTACAAGGAGAAGACAAGATGGCAACAAATTCTAACAACAATGGCGGCAATGGTCAGAGACCTGCCGGAAGCGGAAGAAAACCTTCCGGAAGCGCACAGAGACCTACAGGACAGAGACCCGCCGGAAGCGGTCAGAGACCTGCCGGCAGTGGACAGAGAACCGGAGCTGCGAACGGACAGAAGAGAATGTCTGCCAAACAGCGTGCAGCCAAGAAGAGAAGAAAGGTTATCATCTTTGGCGTAGAGATCGTAGTGATCCTGTTCATGGTAGCAGTATTGTATCTGGTAATGACTCATACCAGCAATGAGGGCCCCAAGGTAACCGTTCTGGAGACAGAAGAACTTCAGATTCCCGAAGAGGTGCAGCAGGATGAAACTATGAAGGGCTATATGAACATTGCCCTGTTCGGTGTGGATGCCACCAAGGAAAGCCTGTTGTACAAGGGCAGCCGAAGCGATAGTATCATGATCGCCAGCATCAACATGGATACCGGTGATATCAAACTGGTCAGCGTATATCGTGATACGTACCTGAATATCGGTACGGATTCCTACCAGAAATGCAATGCCGCTTATTCCTATGGCGGAGCAGAGCAGGCGGTTAAGATGCTGAACATGAATCTGGATATGGATATTACGAACTTTGTGACCGTAGGCTATAAAGGACTGAGCGAAGTGATCGACGGTCTGGGCGGTATCTATATTGATGTGGACTCTGAGGAGATCAAGCATATCAACAACTATCAGATCGGTATTGCAGAAGTTTTGAAATGCGATTATACACCGGTAACTGAGACCGGTATGCAGCTGTTGAATGGTCTGCAGGCTACTGCTTACTGCCGTATCCGTTATACCGCTGGTAACGACTTTAAGCGTGCTGCCCGTCAGCGTGAAGTCATTCAGGCAATCGAAGATCAGGCAAAGAAAGCAGATTATGCAACATTGTCCAAGGTATTCAACAGTGCCATCGACGACATTTACACCAGTCTGGATTCCAAGGACATCCTGGATCTGCTGAGCAATATTTCAAATTATCGCATAGTGGACGAAGGAGGTTTCCCCGAAGAGACCATGCGTGACACCGGCAATATCGGTGCAAAGGGAAGCTGTGTTATTCCGGTAAATCTCGAAAGCAATGTAGTATGGCTGCATCAGTTCCTGTTTGATGATGCCAACTATTCCGTAACCAGCAACGTGAAGGAATACAGCAATAAGATTGAATCTGACACATCACCTTATCTGAATAAGTAAGAAACAGTGTATAGAGTAAAGCAACAGGAATACAAGGGAGTCTTCCGGAATCTGCCGGGGCTCCCTTGTGCATTACCCAGAAGGTTATAAGCCTTTTGGACAGTAGGAAAAGGCTTGTGCCGCAATAAGAGTTAAAGTATAATGAACCAGAGATTGGAAAAGTGAGGAGCACTCTGACATGGAGATAGATGTGATCATTCCCCTGTATAAGCCGGGAAAAGAATTATTTACATTATTGGATAAACTGGGCAGTCAGAGCGTACCGGTACATCAGGTGATTCTTCTGAATACGGAAGAAAAATATTTTGAACAGCTGATCTACGGAATCAGATTTCTGGAAACCTATCAGAATATCAAGGTATACCATGTATCCAAAAGAGAGTTCGATCATGGCGGTACGAGACGGATGGGAGTAAAAAAGTCTTCCGCGGATGTCTTCGTGATGATGACACAGGATGCCATGCCGAAAGATGACAGGCTGATCGAAAAACTGGTGGAACCCCTGCAGGGGGAAGTGGCGGTGGCCTATGCGAGACAGCTGCCCAGAGAGGATTCGACACTGGTGGAGAGCTATACCAGAGAATTTAACTATCCGGCAAAGTCCCGGATCAAATCGGCAGCAGACCTGGACAGCCTGGGGATCAAGACCTTTTTCTGCTCCAATGTCTGTGCGGCCTATCGCCGGGAAATCTATGAGGAATTGGGCGGGTTCGTCAGACATACGATATTTAATGAAGATATGATCTATGCGGCAAAGGCGGTGGAAGCAGGATACTCTGTGGCTTATGCGGCGGATGCGCAGGTGGTGCATTCTCATAATTATACCAACGGGCAGCAGTTCCACAGAAACTTTGACCTGGGAGTATCGCAGGCAGAGCATCCCGAGATTTTTGCAGCATATCCTTCGGAGTCCGAGGGAAAACGAATGGTGAAAGATGTGACGGTATATTTGCGCAGCAACCATATGTCTGCCGGATTGCCCCATTTTTATATGCAATGCGCCTGTAAATATGCAGGTTATTTACTGGGAAAGAACTATCGCAGGCTCCCCAAAAAATGGGTACTTGCTTTTACTTCCAACAAGGAATACTGGAAACAGAACAGAAAGGATGTATGACTATGTGTGGTATTGTAGGTTATATTGGAACAGAACAGGCAGCGCCGATCATTCTGGACGGTCTGTCCAAGCTGGAATACCGTGGATATGATTCCGCAGGTATGGCGATTTTTGACGGTGAGAAGATCAACACCAGAAAAGCAGTGGGAAGACTTAAGGTTCTGGAGAACCTGACCCACGGCGGAGAGAATATGAAAGGAACCTCCGGTATCGGACATACCCGTTGGGCAACTCACGGAGCTCCCAGCGATATCAATTCCCATCCGCATATGAACAATGCGGGAACCATTGCCGTGGTACACAACGGCATTATCGAGAACTATATTCCCCTGAAGAAAAAGATGCAGGATAAGGGGTATCAGTTCGTATCCGAGACTGATACCGAGGTATTGGCACATCTGTTAGACTATTATTACAAGGGAAATCCTCTGGAAGCCATCACGAAGGTGCTTCATCGTGTGGCAGGCTCTTATGCGCTGGGAATCATGTTTGCAGATCAGCCGGATAAGATTTTTGCAGCCCGCAAGGACAGCCCGCTGATCGTAGGAAAGAGCGACAACGGCAGCTTTATCGCTTCCGATGTTCCTGCGATATTGAAATATACCAGAACCGTATATTATGTAGACAATCAGGAAGTTGTGGAATTACAGCAGGGTAGTCTGCGTTTCTTCTCCGTGGATGAGGAAGAGATCGAGAAGCAGCCGGTGACCATTGACTGGGATGCCAATGCGGCAGAAAAGGCTGGATATGAGCACTTCATGCTGAAAGAGATCTATGAGCAGCCGAAGACCATCAACGATACCATCTCTCCGAGAATCAAGGATAATGATATTGTGATCGAAGAGCTGAACATGAGTGATGAAGAGATCAAAGAGATCACGAAGATCCATATTGTGGCCTGCGGCTCCGCATATCATACCGGAGTTACCGCAAAATATGTGATCGAGGGTCTGGCAAGAATCCCGGTAGAAGTGGATGTGGCCAGTGAATTCCGTTATCGTGATCCGATTCTTCAGAAGGGTAATATGGTCATTGTCATCAGCCAGTCCGGTGAGACGGCAGATACTCTGGCAGCACTGAGAGAGTCCAGGGAAAGGGGCTTCAAGGTACTGGGCATTGTCAATGTGGTGGGAAGCTCCATTGCCAGAGAGGCAGACAGTGTTATGTATACCTGGGCAGGTCCCGAGATCGCAGTGGCTACCACCAAGGCTTACAGTGCACAGCTAACTGCACTTTACATGCTGGCTATGAAATTCGCCAGGGTACGTGGTACTATTGATCAGGAGAAGTTCGCCGGTATGCTGACAGATTTAAGATGCCTGCCGGATCAGATTGAACTGCTTCTGGGACAGAAGGAGAAGATTCAGCATTTTGCCAATCGTTACGTGGGAGCAAGAGATATTTTCTTCATCGGACGCGGTATTGACTACGCAATCTCGCTGGAAGGATCCCTGAAACTGAAAGAGATCTCCTATATTCATTCTGAGGCTTATGCAGCCGGAGAACTGAAGCATGGTACGATTTCTCTGATCGAAGATGGTACGCTGGTAGTGGCTTTGGCAACCCAGCCGGATCTGTTCCAGAAGACCATCAGTAATATGGTAGAAGTAAAAGCAAGAGGAGCCTTTGTTATGGCAGTCACCATTGAAGGCAACAAGGCCATTGAGAAAGCGTCGGATTATGTAATATACATCCCCGAGACCAATCCGTACTTTACCAATTCTCTGGCAATCATTCCTTTGCAGTTGTTCTCCTACTATGTGGCAGTGGGACGCGGCTGTGACGTGGATAAACCCAGAAACCTGGCAAAATCCGTTACTGTTGAGTAGAGTGTAATAACTTACCCATAGAGAGACTGCTTGCAGGCAGAACAGACTCTCTGTTTTTTCAGGATTCATAATTGCTTCAGAAAGTTATCACAATTCGGACACAATTGACGGATATACTGTGTTCATAAGGTGAGAGGAAGAAATGAAACAGGTAATGGTAAAAAGAGTTTCTCACTTGCAACAGGATAGGAGGAAGCAATATGTACGAGAATGATAATTTTTCCGGTTACGGAACCGGCAATGAAAATACAACCGGTACATTCAGTGGAGCAGATCTGAATGAGACAAGAACAGAAAACAGTTATGGCTATGAAAATCATAGTACTACCCAGAGTGCAGCAGGAAGCACGAATGGTTACACCACTTATCAGATGGGCGGAACCACAGGCAGCAACAATACGGAGCCTAAGAAAACCCAAAAACATGGCGGTTACTTCCGGAAGGCAATGGTAAGTGTCAGCCTGGGATTGTTCTTCGGACTGTTCGCAGGAATCGGTTTCTATGCAGTACAGCAGGGAACCGGGATGTTTACGACCAGCACAGATACCGCAGTGGTAGATGAGATCGCTTCTGAGGCAACGACAGAAAGTACCCAGAGTGCACAGCTGGCTACCAATGTTACTTATGTAGAGTCCGATGTATCCAATGTGGTAGAAAAAGTAATGCCTGCCATGGTATCCATCGTAAATAACTTTACCGAGACAGCCAATGTCTTCGGACAGCAGTACACACAGGAAGAAGCAGCCAGTGGTTCCGGTATCATTGTAGGTAAGACCGATGATGAACTGCTGATCGTATCCAATAATCATGTAGTAGAGAGTGCAGATACTCTGACCGTTACTTTTATCGATGGCAGTGAAGCACAGGCACAGGTCAAAGGACTGGATTCCGACATGGATCTGGCAGTGATCGCAGTATCTTTAAATGATCTGAGTGATGATACCAAGAATGCTATTACAGTAGCAACACTTGGCAGCAGTGATGATCTGAAGCTTGGTGAGCCGGTCATCGCTATCGGTAATGCCCTTGGCTATGGTCAGTCTGTTACCAACGGTATTGTAAGTGCCCTGAATCGTGAGATCACTCTGGAGAACGGCTCTACCGGTCTGGAGAACGGCTCTACCGGTACTTTCATCCAGACCAACGCAGCCATCAACCCCGGTAACTCCGGCGGTGCACTGCTGAACATGAATGGTGAGGTTATCGGTATCAACTCCAACAAGATCGGTGGTACTGCCGTAGAAGGTATGGGATATGCTATCCCGATTACTTCGGCAAGTCCTATCATTGCAGATCTGATGGAGCGTCAGACCAGAACCAAGGTAGCTGAGGATGAAGTCGGTTACATCGGCATCATCTCCCTGCAGGAAGTAACTTCCCAGATCTCCCAGATGTACAACATGCCGGAAGGTATCTATGTAGTATCTGTAGAGGAAGGCAGCGCTGCAGCCAATGCCGGTATCATGAAAGGTGATATCATTACCAAATTTGACGGCAGCAGTATCTCTTCCTACTCTGATCTGCAGAAAACGTTACAGTATTATGCGGCCGGTGATTCCGTAACCGTAACGGTACAGAGACCTCAGAACGGTGAATATGTATCCATCGAGCTGAATCTGACACTGGGCAGCAGACCTGCAAGCCAGAAATAAAGAAATAACAGGTAAATAAAAGGAAATGGAAAGAGACCCGGGCGAGACATATGGTTTTGCCCGGGTCTTGTAATATTTACCAAAATATGAATAGTTATAAATGGTTTAGAAAAACTTAACTTGTGCCCCGCTACTTCATTGAGTATAATAAGCGTAGGCAATGAGAAGTGTCAGACACGGGTATTATGCAATATGACTGCTTGCAGGCATTATTGCGTAATGGCCGGGGATGATAGGGCGAAGCCCGGATATCGAGGGAACACGAAGTGTTGCCGAGATACACTGCGAAGATGCTTTGGAGCCGGGGATGATAGGGCGAAGCCCGGATATCGAGGGAACACGAAGTGTTACCGAGATACACTGCGGAATAGTGGTAGGAAACAAAGAGGAGAATAACATGACAGATAATTATAATGATGATTATAGAGAAGTGATCCCTGAGGAGGAAAAAACAGAGACCAATGTGAGTGAAACTCAGGATAACGAAAAAAATAACGGAAACACACAGGTGGCGGATACTGCAAAAGAAAATTCCACCGAAAAAAAGTCAGAGGACAAAAAGGACAGCAGCGAATACGAAGATGTCTGCTTTATCTGCCGCAGACCGGAGAGCAAAGCCGGTAGAATGTTCAAGCTGCCCAACCATATCTGCATCTGCGATGATTGCATGCACAAGACCATGGAGACTGTGAGCCAGTTCGATTATCAGGGAATGTTGAACAATCCCAATGATTTCAACCAGTTTAACGGACAGAACGGATTCCCCAACATCAGTTTTGTGAATCTGGCGGATCTTCAGGGAGACGGCGGTATTCCCAACAAGCAGAAACTCAAGAAGAAAAAGAAGGCGGAAGGTCCCAAACCGGTATTCAATATCAAGGACATTCCGGCACCTCATAAGATCAAGGCCAGTCTGGATGAATACGTGGTAGGACAGGAAAAAGCCAAGAAGGTCATCTCCGTAGCAGTATACAACCATTACAAGAGAGTGGCCACTGACACTATGGATGAGATTGAGATCGAAAAGTCCAACATCCTCATGATTGGCCCCACCGGTTCCGGTAAGACCTATCTGGTAAAGACACTGGCAAAACTTCTGGATGTGCCTCTGGCTATTGCTGATGCCACCTCTCTGACTGAGGCCGGTTATATCGGTGATGATATCGAGAGCGTGGTATCCAAATTGCTGGCAGCGGCGGGCAATGACGTAGAAAAGGCGGAAAGAGGTATCATCTTCATTGATGAGATCGACAAGATCGCCAAGAAGAAAAACACCAACTCCCGGGATGTCAGCGGAGAGAGTGTACAGCAGGGTATGTTGAAGCTTCTGGAAGGTGCGGAAGTGGAGGTGCCGGTAGGTGCCAACAGCAAAAATGCCATGGTACCTCTGGCAACGGTGAACACCCGTAACATTCTGTTTATTTGCGGTGGTGCGTTTCCGGATCTGGACGAGATCATCAAGGAGCGCCTGACCAAGACCGCATCCATCGGTTTCAACTCGGAACTGAAGGATAAATACGATAAAGATACCGATATTTTATCCAAGGTGACTGTGGAGGATATCCGCAAGTTTGGTATGATTCCGGAATTTATCGGTCGTCTGCCGATCATTTGTACTTTACAGGGATTGTCAAAGGATATGCTGGTGAAGATCCTGAAAGAGCCGAAGAATGCGATTCTTAAGCAGTACCAGAAGCTGTTGGAGCTGGATGAGGTAAAACTGGAGTTCACAGACGATGCCCTGGATGCCATTGCCGAGAAGGCAATGAAGCGCGATACCGGTGCCAGAGCTCTGCGCTCCATCATCGAGGACTTCATGCTGGATATCATGTATGAGATCCCGAAGGATGATAACATCGGAAGGGTTACCATTACCAGAGAGTACATTGAAGGAACCGGCGGCCCCATCATCGACATCCGCAGCAATGAAATTCTGGAACAGGTGGAGAACCTGAAGCAGATTCCGGTGGAAGAGAAATAAATTGAGAGTTAGTGAAATACATTGGCAAAATCCACGAACTCCCGGAGCATGCGATACA